>Ga0308175_100000071_pt1 | contig 82766 bp, 55 predicted proteins | sample PhyCR1_3_FD_203893 | JGI IMG/M metagenome (GOLD analysis project Ga0308175, IMG submission 203893) | Soil microbial communities from UC Gill Tract Community Farm, Albany, California, United States - DLSLS.C.R1 | ecosystem: Environmental > Terrestrial > Soil > Agricultural land | place: USA...
AGCGACCCAGGAGGCCGTGACCATTCGTCGCACGCTGGCCAAGACGCGGCCCGACGCCTTCTTGCCCGACCTCGCCGCGAGCCTGAACAACCTGGGCAACATGCTCAGCGAGCTGGGCCGACGCGACGAGGCGCTGGCAGCGACCCAGGAGGCCGTGATACTCCGTCGCACGCTGGCCAAGACGCGGCCCGACGCCTTCTTGCCCGACCTCGCCACGAGCCTCAATAACCTGGGCCTCAGGCTCAGCGAGCTGTGCCGATGCGAGGAGGCGCTGGCAGCGACCCAGGAGGCCGTGATGCTCCGTCGCACGCTGGCCAAGACGCGGCCCGACGCCTTCTTGCCCGACCTCGCCACGAGCCTCAACAACCTGGGCATCAGGCTCCGCGAGCTGGGCCGGCCCGAGGACGCGCTGGCAGCGACCCAGGAGGCCGTGACGATCCGTCACACGCTGGCCCAGACGCGGCCAGACGCCTTCTTGCCCGACCTCGCCGAGAGCCTCAACAACCTGGGCATAAGGCTCAGCGATCTGGGGCGGCGCGAGGAGGCGCTGGCAGCGACACAGGAGGCCGTCACCATCCGTCGCACGCTAGCCAAGACGCGGCCGGACGCCTTCTTGCCCGACCTCGCAGGCAGCCTGAACAACCTGGGCGTCATGCTCAGCGAGCTAAACCGGCGCGAGGAGGCGCTGGCAGCGACCGAGGAGGCCGTGACCAGCCTTCGTACGCTGTCCCAGACGTGGCCAGATGCCGTCTTGCCCAACCTCGCCAGGAGCCTGACCAACCTGGGCGCCAGGCTCAGCGAGCTGGGCCGGCGCGAGGCGGCGCTGGCCGCGACCGAGGAAGCCGTGACCAGCCTTCGCACGCTGGCCCAGACGTGGCCGGACGCATTCTTGCCCGACCTCGCCACGAGCCTGAACAACCTGGGCATTATGCTCAGCGAGCTGGGCCGGCGCGAGGCGGCGCTAGCAGCGACCGAGGAGGCCGTCACCATCCTTCGCACGCTGGCCAAGACGAGCCCGGACGCCTTCTTGCCCGACCTCGCGATGAGCCTGAACAACCTCGGCATCAGTCTCAGCGCGCTGGGCCGGCGCGAGCAGGCGCTGGCAGCGACCGAGGAGGCCGTGAGCATCCGTCGCACGCTGGCCATAACGCGACCGGACGCCTTCTTGCCCGACCTCGCTGGGAGCCTGAACAACCTGGGCGACATGCTCAGCGAGCTGGGCCGGCCCGAGGAGGCGCTAGCAGCGACCCAGGAGGCCGTGACCATCCGTCGCACGCTGGCCTAACGCGACCGACACCATGGGCGTGAGCCGTAACACCCAGCCGCATGTCTTTGATGGACTGGCTGCGCCTGTGCACCGCGGAGTCCGGCAAGCTGTCACCACCGGCAACTTGGGTACCAGCCCCACCGGGATCACCGGGAACGATCGCGTTCACCGCGTGGCTCGCGGTCATCAACAGCGGTCTCGCGAGCCGACGCAGCGCCATGAGGATCGGCGGCGTCATCGATCGCGCGCCGGGCGGCGCAGCCGCGCACACGACGTCTCGCGCCTGTACGTGGGCGCAGGGGTGCGGTGCGGCGCGGTGCGGCGACGAGCTCTGCCCGCCGATCAGCGCTTTGTGGAGGGTACCTCGCGGGTGGAGATCGCCGCGCCACCCTTCCTCCAGCCGTCCCGCAGGAGCCACGTCCGGGGCTGGTACACGACGAGTGGATCGTAGGTCTCGGGCCCGCGCCACAGGAACGGCTCCTCCTCGTACGGTGCATACTCAGCCCAGCCCGGGAACATCGCGGCGGTCGAGAACCAGTCGATCTTCCACTCGCTCATCGGCAGGGCGCGATCCTCCTGGTGCTTCCGCCAGTTGTTGAGGACGTAGTTCAGCGCATGCCGCGCCTGGCGCGGCGACGTGATGACCTCGGCGTGGTAGCGGTCGGGGAACACGGTGCCCCGACGGCGCGGGCCGGGCTTGCCCTGGCTGATCGCCGCGTTCAATTGCTTGGCGGCCGAGATCTGGAACCCTTGCATGCCCGAGGCCAGCGCCTCCTTGTGGTCGGCCTCGACGAGCAGGTGGACATGCGTGCACTGGATGCTGACATGCACGATGCGGAAGTCCTCGCGCCGTGCGGTGGTGAGCGTGGCCTCGCGAATCGCGCGATAGGTGAAGCGGCGGCGCAGGTTGCCCACCGCGCCGATGACCCGCAAGACGACGTGCACCGGATGCCGCGCCAAGAGCTCGGGCCGTGCCTTGTGCGGTGAACCAGCCCGCCGGCCCTTGGGCTTGCGACCCGCGCCGCGGCGCTTGCCGCCACGCGGCTTCCACAGCTCGAGCTGCTCAGCCTCGGACCTCCGCCTCGGTGCGCGGGGCGCGGTTAGCTTGTCGACCTTCACACCACCCTGGATAGTCACTGACTGATATTCAGCCAATAGATTTCGCCGATATTTTTGTGGAGTCCATTGTACAGGCCAACCACATGAATCCAGCAGATCTGGAACGATCGGCGACCGCATCCCTGGTGCGCTGGTGATGCGGTTGACGTTGGCGGTGATGCGGTTGACGTTGGCGGTTGTGCGGAACCACCCCTGGTGGCGAGCCTCCGCGGCGCTGGCGCGGCGGAGATCGCGCGGTGGCCTGTGACCGGCGCGTGCAAGCCGACCACGCTGATTCGGGCGCCCCGCTCACAGCCCTGTGCCTCGTGCCGACGCTGCGGTCCCTGATTTGAATTTTTTCGGATCTCGGAGAGAAAGCGGCGGGGTTGCGAACCCGCGAGGTCTCGGTCAGTTACGCCCAGCCAAGCGATGTCTTGATGTCCACCCCTCACGTGCGACCAAACCACTCTTGCCGTCCGCCCCCACGTGGGAGCCAACTGATGTCTTGGCGTGCACCCACACATGGGGACCGCTTTCTTGGCGTCCATCCCCACGTGGGCGCCCAACCTGCTCTTACCGTCCACCCACCCGGCGGGGGCGCCACTCCCTCTCCGAAATCCAAAAAATTAATCAGGGACCGGAGCATTGGTACCGAGCACAGGGCTGTGAGCGGGGCGTCCGAATCAGCGTGGTCGGCTTGCACGCGCCGGTCACAGGCCACCGGGCGTTCTCCGCCGCGCCAGCGACGCGGGCGTTCTCCACCACAGGTCGCTTCGGGCACATGCCTCGCCCTTGCTGCTCGACCACGCGCGGCTGATGACCGCCTCTCAGCTCGAGACGTTGTCCCACAAGTACGCCTCGTGCAACGTCATGGCCAGGACCCTCATCCCGGCGGGGCAGGGCTCCCAGGGACGCGGTTCCCGATCCAGGCGCGTTCTCGTCACCGCATGGCGCTAGCTGAGGGACTTCAGCTCGGCGAGGAGTTGAAGCGCTTCGAGCGGCGTGATGCGATGGACGTCGATCGCGGCGAGCCGGGCCGTGAGAGGGGCGGCATCGCGGAGCGGGGAGCCTGGGGCCGCCTCCGTGGGATCGGCTGCGAGATCGGCTGCGGTGTTGATCGACGGGGCGAGGGGCGCGCTTGGTGGAGGCGTGCTTGGCAGGAGCGAGAGCTGCGGGGAGCCGGCGAGGCCGAGGGCCTGCGACCCGCCTTCGAGCTGGGTCATGATCTGGCGCGACCGGGCGATCACCGAGCGCGGCAGGCCGGCGAGCCGCGCGACGTCGATGCCGTAGCTCTTGTTCGCGCCGCCGGGCACGACGCGGCGCAGGAAGACGATCTCGCCCTTGTGCTCGCGCACCGCGACCGAGACGTTGCGAACGCGCGGGCGGCTGTACGCGAGCGCGACGAGCTCGTGGTAGTGGGTCGCGAACAGCGTGCGCGCGCCGATCGCGTCGTGCAGGAACTCGGCGACCGCCCAGGCGATCGAAACGCCGTCGAAGGTCGACGTGCCGCGGCCGACCTCGTCGAGCACGACGAGCGAGCGCCGCGTGGCCTTGGCGAGGATCGAGGCGGTCTCGCGCATCTCGACCATGAAGGTCGAGTCGCCGCGCGACAGGTTGTCGGCGGCGCCGACCCGCGTGAACACGCGATCGCAGACGCCGATCGAGGCGGACTTCGCGGGGACGAAGCCGCCGATCTGGGCGAGCAGGATGATCTGCGCGACCTGGCGCATGTAGGTCGACTTGCCCGCCATGTTGGGGCCGGTGATCAGCACGAGCTGCTCGGCGGCCGGGTCGAGCCGGGTGTCGTTGGGGACGAAGCTACCGGACGGGAGCAGCGCCTCGACCACGGGGTGGCGGCCGTCGACGATGTCGAGCACGAGGCCGTCGTCGACCAGCGGTCGGCAGTAGCCGCGCCGGGCGGCCACCGCGGCGAGCGAGCTGCAGGCGTCGAGCACGGCCAGCGCGGCCCCCGCGGCGGCGACCTCTCGCGCGCGCTCGGCCACGGCGGCGACCTCGGCGCGAAACAGCTCGGCTTCGCGGGCCGCCAGGGTCTCCTCGGCGGTGAGCACGCGGCGCTCGAGCTCGGTGAGCTCCGGCGTGACGAACCGCTCGCCGGTGGCGATCGTCTGCTTGCGGAGGTAACGCGCCGGGACCTTCGTCAGGTGGGTCTTGGTGACCTCGATGTAGTAGCCGAACACGCGGTTGTAGCGGACCTTGAGGCTGCCGATCCCGGACAGCTTCTGCTCGCGCTCCTCGATCGCGAGGATCTCGTCCTTGCCGCCGTTGGCCAGCCGGCGGGCGTCGTCGACCGTCGCGTCGTGGCCGGGGCGGATCACGCTGCCGTCCTTGAGCAGCGCGGGCGGATCGTCGACGAACGCGGCGGTGAGCCGCGCGGCCAGCTGGGGTAGCGCCGGGTGCGCGCAGGGTGCGAGCCCGGCCGCCTGCCCGGAAGGCTGCGTATGATCGATCAGCGCCGGCATCTCGCCGAGGGGATCGCGGCCCGAGCGGACCAGCTCGAGGAGCTCGGGCAGGCTGGCCAGCGCGTCGCGCAGCCGGCCGAGGTCGCGCGGGGTCGCGACGCCGAGCAGCGCCTTGCCGGCGAGCCGCTCGAGATCGGCGATCCGCGACAGCGCGCGGCGAATCGCCTCGCACAGCGCCGGGCGCTCGACGAGCCAGGCGACGGCATCTTGCCGGCGGCGGATCTGCGCGACGTCGACCAGCGGATACAGGAGCCAGCGGCGCAACAGGCGGCCGCCCGGCGCGGTCGCGGTCTCGTCGATGATCTCGAGCAACGAGCCTTGCCGGCGCTTGCCGATCAGGGTCTCGGTCAGCTCGAGGTTGGCGATCGCGGCCTCGTCGAGCACGACCGTGTCGCTCGGCTCGTAGAGCTGGAGGCGCACGACCGGCAGCGTGCCAGTGGGCTGGGTCGCCCGCGCGTAGGCGACCACGGCCGCGGCGGCACGCACCGCGAGCGGACGATCACCCGCCTCGTCGCGCGGCAGGATCGTGCCGAGCTCCTGGCGGGCGGCGTCGTCGTCGGGGATCTCGGCCGCATTCCACGGCATGCGGTAGCGCGCGCGGATCGCCGCCACCGGGCCAGCGTCGGCGGCGAGCTGCGTGGCGGCGGCCAGCACCTCGCGCGGCGCGACGCGGACCAGCTCATCGATCACCGCGCTCCCGGGGAGCTCGGTGGCGCACAGCTCGCCGGTGGTCGCGTCGAGGTACGCTAGGCCGAAGCGATGCTCGACAGACGACGCGGACGACCCGGACGACCCGGACGACCCGGACGACCCGGGCGACCCGGACGACCCGGACGACCCGGACGACCCGGACGACCCGGACGACCCGGACGACCCGGACGACCCGGAGGACCCGGGCGACCCGGGCGACCCGGACGTCGCCGACGACGCCGCGGCGGGATCGGAGGCCCCGCGGCGCGCGCGCCCGCGTGTGGGCTCCGCAGTCCTGGCCGCGGCCGGCGACGGCCTGGCTCCAGGGACCAGCGCCGCGACGTAGCGCGGCAGCTTGGGCTCGAGCACGTCGTCATCGAGCACGACCCCTGGGGTGACGATCCGCACCACCTCGCGCTTGACCAGCCCCTTGGCGAGCTTGGGATCCTCGGTCTGCTCGCACAGCACGACCTTGTGGCCGAGCTCGGTCAGCTTGGCGATGTAGACGCGCGCGGCGTGGTGCGGAACGCCGCACATCGGCACGGCGTCGTCCTTGCCCTTGTCGCGCGTGGTGAGCGTCAGATCGAGCAGGCGGGCGCCGGTGACGGCGTCCTCGAAGAACATCTCGTAGAAGTCACCGAGCCGGAACAGCACGATCGCGTCGGGGTGGCGCTCCTTGATGTCGAGGTACTGCCGCATCAGCGGCGTCTCGGCGGGGTTCCTCGCGGTCACGGCGAACCGATATCACGGCGATCCGACACCCCGATCACGAGACGTGGACGGATCGCCATGACCGGCGTGATCGAGGCCGTCCAGGCGCAGCTTCTGGCTCAAACTGCTGCCGATGCTCGCTCCGACATCGAACGGCTGCGAGACGCCTTCACGCCACTGGCGCAGCTCGACGGTTGGAGGCCCCGGGGCGGCGGTCGCGGCATCGGGCTGGATCAAGACGAACGTGAAGCTGCGGCGCAGCCCGGGCCGCGTCGCCGGGAGCCAGGTGCCGGCATTGATGTAGAGGCCGCCGCTGCGCAGCTTCTGCCACCGGGGATCGTGGGTGTGACCGAACACGACGACCGGCGCGTCGATCAGCTTGCGCAGGCGCTGCGGCACGGCGCGCATCGGCAGCTGCGACGTCACCATGTGGCGGCCGAGCCAGCGCGTCAGCGCGACGGCCAGGAGCACGACCACCGCGGCCCCGAGCAGGGCCCAGCCCAGCGAGACCGTGAGCAGCAGGATGACGATCGCCAGGAGGCTGCCGAGGCCGATCCCGAACCGATCGAGCATGACCATCCGGCCGACCCGGCGCCCGCTCACGGTCAGGGGGGTTCGCGCGAGCCGATCGATCGCGGCGGCGGTCTCGACCGAGATGCCGCCCGCCCCGGCCACCTCGACGAGCCGGGTGCGATGCTCGCGCCGCCGGCGATCGCGCCGCTTGAACGATCGGTGGAGCCGGCGCGCCGTGAACAGCGCCCCGATGAACCTGGCGTACGCGAGCCACAGCCGGCCCCCCGAGCGAAACCCCAGGCCCACCGAGTAGCGCATGTAGCCCCAGAAGCTCCACTCCTCGATCCCGTGCGGATCGAGCTCGGGGACCGTCGAGCCGAGGTAGCGAACCGCGGCGTAGTCGGCGTTGTAGATCAGCCACCCGTCCTTGGGGTCCATCGGGGCGAGGTTGAACTCGAACGAGCAGCCCTCATCATAGACGTGACCGTGCTCGATCCAGCACACGCCCGGGATATAGACGAACCATGGGACGACCGTGATCCGCGCGAGCGTGCGCTCGTCGGTGCCGGCGGCGATCAGCTGGCGGTTGAGCTCGCGGACGACATCCGGTGACAGGAGCTCTACATCATGGTTGCCGACCACGATCTCGACCGTGTGGCCGGCGGCGGCGAACCGCCCCAGGTCGGCGAGCAGCGGGCGATGGGCCTCGCAGATGAGGCGCATGCGCTCGACGCCGGGTTGCACGCCGCGCCCCAGGCCGAACCGGCGCTCGTCGGCGGACTTGGCCGGCCGCTCCTTGGTCCCGCGGATCACCACCGACATGAAGTCGAACAGGTCGCCGGCGATCACGAGCCGCCACGGCCGGCCGTCGCGCCGGCGCACCGTGTGATAGCGCAGGAACTCCCGGAACGCCGACGCCCCGAGCTCGACCGCGTGGCGGCGCTCCACCGAGGCGCCGGGCAACAGCTCCTCCCCGAAATGCAGATCGCTCACGACCAGGATGTTCGCCAAGGCAGCCATGACGGTGCCGATCTCCCCGAGTATGTTGGTTTAAGCCCGGACAAACAATGTCTGCACGCCGCTCCTCGGCACCCCGACTAAGACCGCGCGCTGTCATGACAATCCACCGCGGCGCGTGATATCCCCGACACGTCGTGAACCAGGTCCTGTTCATCCTCCTGCTCGCGGCGTCGGTCGCGTTCTTTGCGCGTACGGTATGGCTGTTCGGACGCGCGCTCGCGGCGGGCACCGCGGATCCGCGGCCACGCACCGACCAGCTGGCCGGACGCCTCCTCGACGTCGGCATCTACTTCTTCGGTCAGAAGAAGGTCGCCGAGGAAGGTCCGCAGCACCGGACGAGCAAGCACCACCTGGTGATCTTCTGGGGCTTCCTGATCATCACGATCGCGACCGCCGACATCGTCGTGTCGGGGATGTTCGGAGTCACGCCCAGCGCGCTCGCGAAGCTGCCCGGCTTCATCTATCAGCCGCTGTACCTCGTGATCGATGTGTTCAACCTCGCGGTGCTGGCGATGATCGTGTGGGCGATCATCCGGCGCACCATCGTCAAGCCGCGGCTGATCCCGTGGAACCTCGACGCCGGCCTGATCCTGGGCGGCATCGGCTCGCTGATGATCACGCACTTCCTCTATCACGGCTACGCGATCGCGGGCGAGCTCGCGCACGGCGAGGCGGCCCCGACGTTCCTGCCGGTGTCGAGCCTGGTCGGCCAGATGCTGTCGCCGATGTCGGCCGAGGCCGCCGCGCGCGGCGAGATGTTCGGCTACTGGTTGCACGTCCTCATCATCCTGACGTTCCTCAACTACCTGCCCTACTCCAAGCACATCCACCTGCTGGGCGCCTTGCCGAACATCTTCGCGCGCAACCGCTCCGAGCGCCGGATGGATCTGCCGAAGCTCGACCTCGAGGACGAGACCCAGTGGGGCGTCGGCAAGTTCGAGCAGCTGTCGTGGAAGAGCCTGCTCGACACCTATGCCTGCACCGAGTGCGCGCGCTGCACGAACTACTGCCCCGCGTACAACACCGGCAAGAACCTGTCGCCGATGCAGCTCATCCACGACATCCGCTACGAGATGCTCGATCGCGTCGAGCTACGCGACAAGATCGCCGACCTGAAGGACGAGATCGCCGGGCTCGAGGACTACTCGCGCAGCCACGGGTTCGACGACGCGCATCCGCACCCCGATCTCGCGTTCGCGCGGGACAAGCTCGCCGCCGCGACCGCCGAGCTCGACGGCATGCCCAGGCTCACCGGCGGGCGCGTGCAGGAAGATACGCTGTGGGCGTGCACGACCTGCGGCGCGTGCCAGGAGGTCTGCCCGGTGTTCATCGAGCACCCGGTGAAGATCATCCAGATGCGCCAGAACCTGGTGCTCGAGCAGGAAAAGACGCCCGGCGAGCTGCAGCGCACGTTCCGCAACATCGAGCGCCAGAGTAACCCGTGGGGCATCGCCAACGATCAGCGGATGGACTGGGCCAACGGGCTCAACGTCCCGACGATCGAGGACAACGCCGATCCCGAGTACATCCTGTGGGTCGGCTGCGCCGGCGCGTTCGACAACCGCATCATCAAGCAGACCCGCGCGATGGTGAAGATCCTCGATACGGCCGGCGTCGACTACGCCGTGCTCGGCCACCAGGAGGCGTGCACCGGCGATCCGGCGCGGCGCGCCGGCAACGAGATGCTGTTCCAGGCGCTCGCCGAGCAGAACGTCGAGACCTTGAAGTCGGTCAACGCCAAGAAGGTCGTGACGAGCTGCCCGCACTGCCTGCACACGCTTCGCCACGACTACCCGCAGTTCGGCGGCAACTTCGAGGTCGTCCACCACACCCAGCTGATCGATCACCTCTACAAGACCGGCAAGCTCAAGTCCGAGAAGTCACCCGTCGACACGCTCACCTATCACGACAGCTGCTACCTCGGCCGCTGGAACCGCGAGTTCGACGCCCCGCGCGACGTGATCCGGTCGGTGCTCGGCCTGGGTGGCGATCAGGGCTACCGCGAGCTCACGCGCAGCAAGCGTCACGGCTTCTGCTGCGGCGCAGGCGGGGCGCGCATGTTCATGGAGGAGACCGAGGGTGAGCGCGTCAACGTCAACCGCACCGACGAGATCATCGCGGCCCAGGTCGAGGCCGTGGCGGTCGCGTGCCCGTTCTGCAACATCATGCTGACCGACGGCATGAAGCAGCGTAACGTCGACGACAAGATCCAGGTGCTCGATGTCGCGGAGCTCGTCGCGGCCAGCATCCCCGACGTGCCCGTCGATCGGCTCGTGCGGAAGAAGAATCACTAGCCGCACGGCGCTATGCTCGCGGCGATGAAGCGAGGTCTCGCGCTAGCGATCGTTGTTTTAGGACTCGGGGGGCTCGGGGGCTGCGGCGCCGGTGATGACACCACCGAGGGGACGCGTGCCGAGTGCGCGCAGGGTGGCGCGCTGACCGACTGCCCCGACTCCCAGCGCACCGCCGAGGGGGCTTGCTGGCGCCTCGTCGACTGCGGCGCGATCTCGATCCAGTCGACCATCAACAACCGGTTCACCTGGCCGCGCTGCGCCGACGCGCTGGAGGGCCTGACGTCGGATCGCCAGCGGCTGGTGATCGACTGCATCGCGGCCTCGACCTGTGACGAGCTGCGCGTCCAGGGTTCGCCCGATAACCCGAACACGAGCCAGATGCACTGCCTGCGGTTCGGGGGGCTGTGATGCGCCCGATCCTCGTGCTGGGCGCGGCGATCCTCGCCGCCTCCGCCTCCGTCTCGCCGGCGTACGCGCAAGCCGTCGACGTCGCCGCGCAGATCAAGCTGATCGACACCCAGCCGGCGGGCATGGACAAGGCGACGTGGAAGGACAAGCGCCGCGAGGCCGCGCGAAAGCTCGCCCAGAGCAAGGACAAGCGCGCGGTGCCGGCCTTGATCAAGCTCGCCGAGGCCGAGACGTTCGACATCATCGGCGAGATCGCGATCGAGGGGCTCGGCAACCTGGGCGATGGCGCGGCGGCGCCGGTGCTGCAGAAGATCGCCGCCGATCCCTCGCGCGACAAGTCCCAGCGAGATCTCGCCAGGAAGGCGCTCGCCAAGCTCGGTGCCGAGGCCAGCGGCGCCGCGGGCCCAAGCGGTACCAGCGGCACGACCGGCACGACCGGCACCACCGCCACGACCGGCACCACCGCCAGTGGTGGAGCGACCGGCGCCAGCGGCACCGGGGCGGGCGTGACCGGCACCCCGGGCGATGGGGGAGCCAAGGCCGACCTCCACCCCGGGCGCGGAGCCTCTGCAGACCTCGGAGGGACCAGCAGCAGCGTGCTCGGCGGGGGCGCGGCGGCGAGCGAGCTGCCCGCCCTGCCCGTGGTCGCCGACGACGCCCTCGCCGCCTCCGAGCGCATCACGTTCGCGGGCGGCACCGCCAACTTCGGCTACGACTCGACTCGCAAGCGCGTCGACTTCGACGCCGACGTCGCCGGCAACTACCAGAAGCGGATCGAGCGCGAGGCCCTGGCGTGGGGCTGGGACGCCGGCGCGCACGTCGTCGGCGGCTACATCAACCCCGACGGACCGGCGGCGTCCCGCGGCCTCGAGCTCGACGTCACGGCCGATGGCGAGATCCGGTTCTACACCGGCCGCCTGTACGGCATCGGGCGCGCGGCCGGCGCCTCCCAGATCAACTACGTCTCCGACGTCGATCCGAATAACCCGGCGAACACGCTCAAGAACACCCGGTTCACGGCCGACCTGCAGACCGCGATCGGCGGCGGCTACGGCCGCCTGCTCGACGTGGGGGCGGCCATCCGCGTCCGCCGGCTATCGCGGACCCTCGATGCCGCGCGCGCGCTCGGCAAGCCGATCGATCCGGCGCTGGCCCGCCGCCTCCAGCTCACCTGGTGGGCGCTGCGCGGCGAGCGCTCGACCTACCGCGCCCTCGTCGCCACCGTGGCGATCCTGCGCGAGGCCGGCGTCCTGCTCGGCGAGCCCGACGCCGGGCTCAGCTACGAGATCCTGAACGTCCTGCGCGACAGCCAGCTGTTCCTGCGCCCGAGCGGCTTCGACGTCAACCTCGTGTTCAGCGAGGGCTACCTCCAGCGGCCGGCTCAGCCGCCGTCCAACGAGGCCGGACGGGTCGAGCAGCTCCTCGCACAGGCGGCCTACGGCGCCCAGCTCGACGACGACAAGCTCGAGGTCTCGAGCACCGCCTACGCGCGCCTCAGGCTGTTCGCGCCCGCAAACCAGCCCTCGCCGTGGGCGGTCGGCACCACCGCCCGGGTCCGGCGGTTCACCTACGGCGAGCACGGCGACCCGTTCGGCGCCATCGATCTCTCCGCCGACATCCTGATCTCGAACGACGACCTCATGACCAGCCAGATCGGCCAGCGGATCTCCGGCCAGCTCGGCTTCACGTGGTGGATCAACGCCGCGTCGGCGTTCCGGCTCGCCGCCAACGCCGGCGAGGATCGCGGCGCGATCTTCATCGGCGCCCAGCTCGAAGCGACCTACGGCCTGCTCGACGGCACGTTTGCCCGCTAGCCCGGCCGACCAGGCTCAGCGGACGGCGTCCTTGGCGATCACGGTCCAGTCCTCGGCGCCGTGGCCCTCGGCGATCACGGCGTCCATGCGGGCGGCGATCGCCGGCAAGACGGCCAGCGGCACGCCGGCCTGGGCGGCGGCATCGATCATCAGCCGCGCGTCCTTGCGCGCCATCGTGAGCTCCCAGGACGGATCGGCGAAGCTCGCGTCGACCATCCGCTTGATCCGCGGGGCGACCGTGGTGCCCGGGTTGAACTGGTCGAACAGGCTCGCGGCCTGATCGGGCGGCACGTTCAGCGCCTTCGCGAGCGCGAGCATCTCGGCGAGGCCCGTGGTCATGCAGATCAGGAACAGGTTGCCGAGCAGCTTGAACGCGGCCGCGGCGTCGGGCCGTTCGCCGAGGTCGACCAGCTTGCCCGTCATCGGCGCGAGCACCGGGCGCAGCGGATCGACGACGTCGCGCGGCCCCGAGATCATCATGATGCCGGTCGATTCGCGCGCGTTCTGCGGCCCCATGAACACGGGCGCGTGGACGAACGTGATGCCGCGCTCGCGCCAGCGGGCGATCCGCGCGAGCGTGCCCTGGGTCGAGGTCGTCGAGTGATCGACGATCACGACGCTTCCGGCGAGGCCGGGCCGGGCACGCTCGAGGACGTCGTCGACGGCCGCGTCGTCGGTGAGCGTCAGGTGAACGCGCGCCGCGCCGCGCGCGGCCTCGGCCGGCTCCGCAAACGCGCGCGCGCCCTCGGCTTCGAGCGCGGCCGCCCTGGCGGGCGAGCGATTCCACACGTGCACGTCCTCTCCGCGGCGGCGCAGCGCGCGGACGAAGTTCGAACCGAGCAAACCCATTCCGAAGAAGGCGATCATGGTGCGCCCGACTATGCCTGGAGGCCCGCACGCGCGCGAGCGACCGTGCATGCTCGCGCCGCACCCGCGGAAATCCGGATGACTACGCCGGCCGGCTCTGGGATCGTGCGCGCATGGCCGTGCAGCCGAAGTACCTGATGACTTACGAGACCACGCCCGAAGGGCTCGCGAAGGCGCGCGAGCACCTCGCCGCGCATCGCGAGCGGCTGGACCTGTTCCACGCGCGAGGCAGCTTGCTGATGGCCGGCCCGCTGCTCGACACCAGCGGCCGGGCGCTCGGGGTGTTCACCACGCGCGAGGCTGCCGAGGAGTTCATCCGCGACGACCCGTTCATCGTCCACGGCGTGGTCGCCCGCTGGACGGTTGTCGAGTGGAACGAAGTCCTCACGTGACCATCACGGTCGCGGGGAATCGGACCAGAGGCAGCTCGCTGATCCGCGAGAATCAGCAACTTCTCTCGATCTTGTATGCGTCATGCCGCATGGCTGCAATGTGGCAGAAAATCGCTGAGATCGCATTTTCATGCCAATGGCTCCGCACCTCGCGATGCGCGGTAGTCCAGAACCACGGTAACTTAGGGATTGCGGTCGTGTCCGCGATTTGTTAGCGGTCTACCTTCCCCTGTTTCGTCGCGACGGGCTTGCTCCATGCGCCGTGCCGATCGTCTTTCTCCTACCAAGCAACCTGGTCCTCGGCGCACCCTCGCCGTCGTGGTCTTCGCGGTCACGCTGCTCGCGATCGCAGCAACGCTGTATGCGGCCCCGGTGCGCATCGAGATCATCTTGCTGGGCGCGGTCATCGCCGTCGCGATCGAGCTGGTGTGGGTACGGCGCAACGTGCTCGGTAGCTGGCGATCGAGCTCGCCGCGAAGCACGTCCGGCGTGGCCTCCGCGCTGTGGGGACCGATCGTCGTGGGGCTGGTCATCATCGTCGTGTGCTTTTCGGGAGCCCTGGTGGTCTCGCAGTTCCGGATCGCCGGAGCAGAGGCCCAGGCCACGGAGCTGCTGTCCGACACCATCCCGAGAATCGCGAGCCTGGCGTCGGCGCGAACCGCGCTGCGGCAGCTCGGCACGCTGTTCGATGACCTGCTGTTCGCGCCGTCCCGCGCGACGAGCCTGCGCGGCGAGCTCACCGCAGCTCGCCGACAGCTCGCGACGAGCTTCACCGCGTACGAAGCCCTGCCGACCATCCCCCTGGAGGTCGAGTACATCGACGAGATCGCACGCGATCTCGCGCTGGCCGACGAGCTGGTCGAGCGCGTGCTCGCCGGCACCGGTGAACCTGCGCAGGCGCTCGACGATCTCCGCGCGTCGCTCCACGCGCACCTCGCGCACGCCGACGACGCTCTCGCTCAACTCCTCCTCTTGAACATCCGCTTCGTCCAGACCAAGGCCGAGGCCGTGATCGAGCACCGGCGCGCGAGCGTGGTGGCGGCGGCGTTGTTCGGCGCGATCAGCATCGTCGTGGCGGCGCTTGCAGCCCTCCTGGTCATCGGGAGGGTCCGCGCCCGTGCGCGGCTGGTGGACGAGCGCGATCAGCTCCTGGCGGCCCGCGCGACCGAGCTCGAGGCGTTCGCCGGGCGCGTCGCGCATGATCTGCGCGCGCCCCTCGCGTCCGTTGCGCTCCGCACGGCCGTGCTCCTGGGCCGGTGCCAGCGCGATCCCGAGCTCCGCGACGGCCTCGGCAAGCTGGCCCGTCAGTCCGAGCGCATGGCCGAGATCATCGACGACCTGCTCGCGTTTGCGAGCGCGGGCGCGCGCCCGGTACCCGACGCCACCGCCGATCTCCACCAGCTCCTCGACGACGTCGTCGGCGATTTTCGCCCCGCCGCCGAGGCGATGCACGCCGAGCTCCGGGTCGGCGAGTTCGCCGCGCTCCAGGTCGCCTGCACGCCCGCGGCGCTCAGCTGCGTGCTGTCGAACCTGATCGGCAACGCGGTGAAGTACCTCGGGGAGGGTGGTCATCCCGTCGCGTGGATCGCGATCCACGTGCGCGCGCGCAACGGCGTGGCGCGGATCGAGGTCGAGGACACCGGGCCGGGCCTGCCGCCCGGCGCCGAGGAGCGGGTGTTCGAGCCGTTCCAGCGGCTCGGCGCGTCGAAGCCCGGCATCGGCCTCGGGCTCGCGACGGTGAAGAAGCTCGTCGAGGCCTACGGCGGACGGGTCGGCGTGCACGCGAGCCTCGGCAAGGGCAGCACGTTCTGGTTCGAGCTGCCCATCGCGCCGCCTCCTCCCAGCGCCACGCTGCCGCGCGGCCCTGGCGAGCCGGCCGGCGATGGCGAGCCACGCGAATCGACCGCCATGACCTAGCGCTGCTAGCCGAAGAACAGCTTGTCGATCCCGGCGCGCATCGCCTCGTCGCCGACGGCCTTGCGCTGCGCGTACAGCGCCTTGGCGTCCTCACCGGCGAGGTAGCGCAGCTGCGGCTTGCCGTCGGTCGCCGCCTCGTAGACCACCTCGGCGATCTGCTCGGCCGTCGAATAGCCCGTGGCGCGCTCCGGGCTGCGGAAGAACGCGTAGGCCTTCGCGACCAGCGCGTCGTACGCCGGGTGCTGCGCCATCACCAGCGAGCGGGTCTGGAAGTCGGTCTTGATCCCGCCGGGAGCGACGGTCTTGATCCCGATCCCGAACTTCGAGAGCTCGAACGCCATGCTCTCGCAAAAGCCCTCGAGCGCCCACTTGGTCGCGTGATAGACCGAGTTGAACGGGAACGCCGCGTGGCCGCCGATCGACGTGGTCGTGATGAACAGGCCGGCCTTGCGCTCGCGGAAGTACGGGATGAACGCCTGCGTCGTGCGGATCACGCCGAGCAGGTTGGTGTCGACCTCGCGCACGATCTGGGCGTCGGTCGTGCCCTCGAGCGGCCCGGCCAGGCCGTAGCCCGCGTTGTTGAACACGACGTCGATCGGCCCCATCTCGATCGCGCGCCCGGCGACCGCCCGGATCTGCTCGGGCTGGGTGACGTCGAGCGCCAGCAGCGTGACGCCCGGGATGGTCCCGAGCTCGGTCTCGCCCTCCGGCTTCCGCATGGTCGCCAGGACCCGCCAGCCCTTGGCCGCAAACAACCTGGCCGCTGCCTTGCCCAGGCCCGTCGAGCTGCCCGTGATGAAGATGCACTTGTCCGCCATCGTGTCTCCTTGTCGTTCGCGTTCTTTAGCGAATGATCGTTCGTTTATCACAGCCCGCTAGAGCTTCAAGCCGTCCCAGCACATGATCGCGATCTGGTCGCGCAACCCCCCGCGCCTCCTGGCCGGCACGCCGCCGAACAGCCCCGACAGCTCCCGCAGCGCCCCCTGGAGGTAGGCGATCATCAGGGCCGGATCGAGGGGCTTCAGCAGGAGCTCGCGCTTGCCGCGCTCCAGCAGATCGTACAGGACCTTGGCGCTCTGTTCGGCCGTGCGGCGCGTCTCGTCCGACAGGAACGTCGAGTGCTTGACCTGCTCCATGAACGCGACCTCGGCGCGATGCGCGACGAGGTACTCGAGGTAAGCGCCGGCCATCTTCAGGAACGCCGGCCGCACGGGCAGCGCCTCCTCGCGAAACACCGCGGCGGCGATCTCGGCCTTGACGGCCAGGTACGCGGCGTCGAGCAGCGCCTCCTTGCTCGCGTGATAGACGTACAACGTCCCGGTCGCGACGCCGGCCCGCCGGGCGACGGCCTCCATCGACAACCCGGCGATCCCGTGGTCTCCCACCGTGCCGATCGCGGCCGCGAGGATCTCGCGGGCCTTGGCCTCGTCCTTCCGCTTCACCCGCCTATCATGAATGAATATTCATCCATCGCCAAGCGAGGGTGGCATGGGTCCGAACCGCGGTCGGCCAGACCCGGCGAGCCACGCCGGCAGCGGCTACTTGTACTGGGGCTCCACGAGCTTGACGTCCTGGATCCCGGCATCGGCGAACGCCTTCGCCACGGAAGCCCGGTCGCCGAGCGCCACCACGACCTCGTTGCGGGGATCGAGCTCGCGGGCGAGCAAGCCCTTCACCTGCGCGGTCGACAGCGCGGCCGCCTGCTGGAGCAAGGTGTTGTAGTAGCTCGGGTCGAGGGAGAACCGCGCGATCTGGCCGAGCCGCGACGCGATCTCGGTCGATACGGTCGACTCGCCGAGCAGCTCCTGGACGACCTTGCGCCGGGCGCGCACGAAGGCGACGTCGAAGTCGGTCCCGTTGCGGAGGGCGTCGATCCCGTCGCGCATGGCCCGGATGGCCTCGCCTGCACGCGGGGCATCCACCGCGCCGCCGAGGTGGTACGCCGACGCGCTCAGCCGGGCATCGCGGCGCGCATACGTGCCATACGTCGCACCGAGCCCGGCCCGGATGCGCCCCATCTCGCCGTTCAGCATCTCCGTCAGCACCATGCGCGCCGCCTGCTGGCCGGAGATCCCGGCCGGCGACGGGTACAGGATCGCCACGTCGACCTGCGGATCGTCATCGCCGATGACGCCGACGTACACCGGCCCGGTACGCTGGTAGGGCTCGGCCCGCACCGGCGCGTCCTTGCGACCCTTGCTCCAGCCGCCGAAGGTCTCGCGGATCAGCGCCTCGGCCTGCGTGACATCGAACGTCCCGGCGACCACGAGCGTCGCGTTCGCCGCGGTGTAGTGCTCGTCGCGGAACGACGTCAGCACGTCTCGCCCGAGCTTCGTGATCGATTGCGGCGCGGGCGCGCCGGTCCTGGTGTAGGGGTGCGCGGGGCCGTAGATCGCCGCGAGCTGCTGGTGCTGGAACTCGAGCCGCTGGTGCGGCCGCCTGAGCTTGTACGCGGCCTCAGTGGCCTTCTGCCAGTGCTCGATACTCAGCTGGCTGTACCACCCGATCTTGACCAGGCGCTCGAACGCCTTGACCATGACATCGAGGTAGATGCTCATGTCGTGCGCGCGGCAGATCGTGTGATCGGGGGTCGTGCCGCATGCCATCTCGACGCCGGTCTGGCCGAGCGCCGTCGAGTCGGGCCGCTGCGACAGGAACTCCGCCGCGGCCTGGGCGAGCGCCGGGTTGTCCGGCGTGGCCGCGGCGCCGACGTCGAAGATGAGCTGCGCCGCCACCACCGGCATCGCGTTGACCGGCAAGAGGACGACGCGCAGCCCGTTGTCGAGCGCGAACCGCGTCCCGCCGGACAGCACCTTGAGCGCCGACGCCACCTTGAGCGGCCGCTGTGCCTCCCGCGGATCGACCTCGAGCGGCTCCACGCTGTCGTGCGATCCGCTCGCGAACGTGACCTCCGAGCGCCGGTCGCGCTTCTGGCCCTGCTTGCTCGGCTTGAACACGGTCACGCGGGCACGCCCGGAGTCGAGCGTGTGCGCCACCGCGGAGCCCACCGACGCCAGATCGAACTTGCCGATCTTGTCGAGCTCGTGGAAGACGTAGAGCTCGCTCGAGTCGAAGTCGACCTCGCGCGAGAACTGCACCAGATCGCCCACTCGATCGGTGCGCCCGCCGATCCCGAACAGCGGCTCGAGGCTCGAGATGAACGCGGCCTTGCGCCGGTTCTTCAGCTCCTCGAGCTGCATCGACGAGCCCCTGTCCCAGCCGTGGGACGCGTTCCGCGCCGCCTTCCACACGAAGTCGAGGCACTCGTCGAGCTTGTCCAGGCCGCGGAGCTCGAGCGCGATCAGGAACACCGGCGCCTCGCGGCCACCCAGCCTCACCGGTTGCGCTTGGGTGGCGCACTCGTACTGGTCCGCCCGGTGCGCGGCGTCGAAGAACGCGCGCCAGATCCCGAGCTGCGCCGCCTCGCCCTCGGGGCTGCGTTCGTCGGGCAGCGCCCAGGCCACGGTGACCCACGGCCGCTCGAGGTCGAGCTCGAACGTCTTCCGCTCGTTCGCGACGGTGACCGGCTCGACCACGCGCCGCGGCGCCGCCGCGCGCTTGTCGATGGCGTTGAACCACTTCGTGATCGGTCCGATCGCGAGCTCGGCGGCGATCCCACCGGCGATGATCAGCGTCGCGCGCTCGGGAGCATAGTACTTCCGGATGAACTCACACGCGTCGCCGAGCGTGATCGTCGAGAGCTGCGCGTCGTCACCGCCGACCATCTGCGCGTATGCGTGGCCCTTGGGATAGATCGACGCCAGGGTGAGCTGCGGGATGAGCCCCTCCGCCGAGCGGTTGCGGCCGCGGATCTCGTTGCGGACGACCTCGCGCTCGCGGAGGAACTCGTCCTCGGAAATCGTCTGGCAGCCGTAGAACATCTGCATCGCCGCGATCTGGATCAACCCGTCGAGCTGCTCGGCGCGCGCGTTGAGCATGTAGTGCGTCGTGTCCCAGTTGGTGTACGCGTTCATGTTCAACGTCACCTGCTGGAGCACGTGCATCAGCGGCTGGGAGTCCGGACCGTCGGGCCGCTGCTGGAACATCAGGTGCTCGACGAGGTGCGCGAGGCCGGCCTTCCCCGGCGGATCCTCGCGCGCGCCCACCTCGTAGCGGACGTCGACCTCCACGAGCTCGGTCGTCGGATCCTGCATGACCACGAACCGCAGGCCATTCTTCTCGAGCCGGCCGCGCATCTCGCCGTGCTTGAACACGATCTTCGGCGGTGGCGGGCTGGGCGTGCACGAGACCAGCCCCAGGACCAGGCCACCCACCACCACGATCACCATCGCGAGCTTCCCCATGGCCCGCGATCATTCCCGGATCGCCATCCGCGCGACAAGTCCAGCCCCTGCACCAAAGCGTTACACCTCCTGCATCACGCCTCGCCGGCCGGCACGTCGCCCATGGCAGGGGAGCGGTTGACGTTACATGTTACAATCTTATTGGATAATTATAATCATAGTATCGAACAGCAGAAACCATGATGCAGAGTGACAGCAACAAGCTGGAACCGCCGACCAGGACGCTCGGCACCCGTGACGCTCGGGACGTACCCCCCGAGACCCTCGCCCGGACCGGTAGGATGCGGCCGTGAGCGACGCGCTCGAGGAGCAGCAGTTCGGCGCGGTCACCGTTTTGTATGGCGCTCACCATGGCAAGTACCCGCACGGCAATACGCTGATCGTGCGAGGGCGCGCGCAGTCGATCGCGATCGATCCGTCGCTCGGCCTGGTCGCCCGCGGATCGCCTCCACCCCACGTCGATCGCGTGCTGCACAGCCACTGCCACGAGGATCACGTCGCGGGGAGCTTCCTGTACCCCGACGCCGGCTGGCTGTTCCACGAGGCCGATCTGCCGGGCATCCGCTCGCTCGACGGGTTGATGGATCTGTACGGCTACGCCGAGCCGATCCGCTCGGCGTGGTCGAAGACGGTGGTCGAGCAATTCCACTTCACGCCACGGCCCGAGGCGGTGGCGTTTCACGGCGGCGACGTGTTCGATCTCGGCGGCGTCACGGTCGAGGTGATCCACGCGCCGGGGCACACGCGCGGTCACTGCTTCTTCCGCATCGAGCCGGCCGGGCTCGTGTACCTCGCCGACGTCGATCTCTCGAGCTTCGGTCCGTACTACGGCGACGCGTGGTCCGATCTCGAGGACTTCGAGCGCACCCTGGTGATGGCGCGCGAGCTTCACGCGCGCTACTACGCGACCTTCCACCACGTGGGCGTGATCGAGGACCGGGCGATGTACCTCGCGCGGCTGGATCGCTTCGCGGGCGTCATCGCCGACCGCGAGCGGCGGCTGCTCGCCTACCTCGCCGAGCCGCACACGCTGGACGACATCGTCAGGCACCGCTTCGTGTACCGGCCGCACGACCAGGTGGCGTTCGCCGATGGCGTCGAGCGGCGCAGCATGTCGCTGCACCTCGCCCGCCTCATGCGCGACGGCCGCGTGCGCGAGCTCGAGCCGGGGCGCTACCGAGCGTGACGGGCTGACGGCTCCTCCGCAACAGGGGGTACATCCGCGGCTTCCGCGTCACTGGCGCGCGGTGAGGCACGCCTCCTCGTTTTTCCGACGCGGAAGTCCACCTCACCGCCTGATTTGGTATGGTGGTCCGACCATTGTTGAGTTAAGGTCAATACGTGAGTCGGCTCTCGAAGGCACAGCACAAGACCTTGGTCGCCGTTGCGGAGACGGTGCTGCCAGCGGGTCGGTTCATCCCGGGGGCCGGGGAAGCGACCGTCAATAAAGTCGAGCAATTCCTGGATAAATTGCCCGGGCCACTGCAGCGCGGGGTCGGAGGGCTGCTCCGAGGGATCGATGGCGCGGCGTGGCTCGGTGAGCTCCGGCCGTTTGCGAAGTTATCGCCGGAGAAGCGGCTCGCGCTGCTCGAGGGCTGGCGCACGGGCGACCCGATCCGGCGGCTGATGCTGCGCGCGCTGGTGAGCCCGCTCAAGATGGCGCACTTCGACGACCCGAAGCTGTATCAGCAGCTCGGCTGCGTGTACGAGGCGACGCGCGTGCGGGAGGCCAAGCCGGCCTACATGCGCGAGCGGGTCCACCAGCTGGACGGCGACATGGCGCTCGAGTGCGATGTCGTCGTGGTCGGCACCGGCGCGGGGGGCGCGGTGGTCGGGCGCGAGCTGGCCGAGGCGGGGCTCGCGGTCGTGTTCGTCGAGCAAGGCCGCTACTTCGACCGCAGCGACTTCTCGGGCCGCCCGTTCGAGATGCAGCAGAAGCTGTACCGGCGCGGCGGCTCGACGTTCTCGGTCGGCAACGTCGGGATCCCGATCCCGATCGGTCAGACGGTCGGCGGCTCGACGACGGTGAACTCGGGGACGTGCCTGCGCACGCCCGACCGCGTGCTCGCAAACTGGCGGGACGAGCTCGGGCTCGACGAGCTCGCGCCCGAGCACATGGGCAAGTACTTCGAGCGCGTCGAGTCGGTGCTCGAGGTCGAGGTCGCGCGCGCCCAGCTCCTGGGGGGCAACGGCCGGGTGATCGCGCGGGGGTGCGACGCGCTGGGCTTCACCAAGCACGGGCCGCTGCCGCGCAACGCGCCGGCGTGCGATGGCCAGGGCGTGTGCTGCTTCGGCTGCCCGACCGACGCCAAGCGATCGACCAACGTCAGCTACATCCCGATCGCGCTGCGCGCGGGGGCCGAGCTGTTTCCGGGCGTCGAGGTCACGCGGATCATCGTCGAGGGCGGCCGCGCGCACGGCGTGGTCGCGCGATCCGAAGATGGCCACGTGCTCACGGTGCACGCCCGGGCGGTCGTGGTCGCGTGCGGCACGATCATGACGCCGCTCCTGCTCGGCGCGCAGCACCTCGGCGCGGCGTCGGGCCAGCTCGGCAAGAACCTGTCGATCCACCCCGCCTGCGGCGCCCTCGCCGAGTTCGACGAGCCGATCGCGCCGTGGCAGGGGATCCCGCAGGGCTACTCGATCGAGGATCTGCACGACGAGGGCATCCTGTTCGAGGGCGCCATGCTCCCCCTCGAGATGGCCATGACGGCCACCTCGCTGGTCGGCCCCGAGGTGGTCAGGCTCGCCGAGAGCTTCGATCGCGTCGCGAGCTTCGGGTTCCTCATCGAGGACACCACCCGCGGCTCGGTGCGCGAGGTGATGGGCCGGCCGGTGATCCAGTACTGGCTAGCCGAGCGCGACGTGGCGCACATCAAGCGCGGGATGGACGTCCTCGCGCAGATCTTCTTCGCGGCGGGGGCCAGCGTCGTCCATGCCCCGATCGCCGGGTTCGAGGTGCTCCGGCCCGACGATCTGCCGGCGCTGCGCCGGGCGCGGATCCGGCCGTGGGATCTGGACCTGTCGGCCTATCACCCGCTGGGGACCGCGCGGATGGGGCGCGACCCGCAAAGCTCGGTCGTCGACCCGAACCACCGCCTCCACGATGTCGAGGCGCTCTACGTGGTCGATGGCGCCGCGGTCCCCACCCCGCTCGGGGTCAACCCGCAGATCACGATCATGGCGATGGCGACCCGCGCCGCCGAGAAGATCGCCGCGACGCTCAGCTGAAATGCCTCCCCCGCGCTGGTGCCTCGATGGCGGCGATCAGCTCCCTCGCGCTGCCGGAGATCTCGCGAGAGCTTTGCAAGCCCGGTGCGACGTACTCAGCGCGGGTTGTCGAGTACTTCGGCGAGCGTCTGGGCGCCGAGCACGCGCTCGCTCCACTGCTCGATGTCGGTGATCTCAGCTGCCTCGACATGGGCGACGGTAGCTGCCGGCAACTCGCCGAATCGAGCGCGAAGCAGCCTCAGCAACAAGCGGCATGCCTCTTCTTTGCGAGCGTCCTTGATCGCTTCGTTGCGTTCGTTGCGCAGCTTCTGCTGGTAGTCCTCGAACCATGCCTGGATCTCTGCGCTCACGTCATTCTCCTGGTTTGCGTGCTCGTGGCTCCCCAACCGGAAGTGTACCAGCAGAGGGGTTGCGATGGTCTTCTCCCAAGCGTCGTCGGGCAGCGCCGCCAGATCGGCCAGCGCCTCGCGCAGCAGTCGCCCTCTCCCAAGCAGGCGCAGGAGCAGCGTTTCACGCGTCCTGGGTAGCTCGGCCAGCACGACGATGCGCAGCACCAGGCCCCAGACCGCGTGATAGACGCCCGGGCGCACGGGCTTGCAGCCGTAGGCCTCGAGCACCGTCGCCGGCCGGCCCGGACCGATCACGACGAGCGCAGGGAATGTCACCGCCTCCTGCGCCGACTCGGCGAGACCCGTATCCGCCGATGGCGAGCTGGCCGTAGCGCGTGCACGGCGCTCAAGCTCGTGATGCCACGTGTGTTGCTTGTTGATGCACCGGCGGACCTTGTGGAGAGTCGGTGTGTCGTGAAATGGCTCGAACAGGCTGGGCAGCGCCGAGAGCTCCCCGAGCAGGCCCAGCTGGGCGAGCTCGGCGGTGCGTGCGGGGTCGGGGACGCTGTACACATCGATCTTCTGCGTCGCCGCCAGGACCTCGACCTCGGTCCCCGCGGCGCAAGCGAGGCTCAGCGCGTCGCGCAAGATATTCTTTGCGAACTGGTCAGAGGGATTGTGCATCGCCGGAAACACCCTAGCACTCTCGATCACGATTTTCCTGCAATACGAGACGCGTTTGGCTATCTCAGCCACGATTGTCAAAGCATCGCACTTACAAAGCACATCGATGCTACGCAGTCCGGTCCTCGGATCGGCCGAGGTCGCATCGAGATCGGCGACACCGATCGCACCCGGACGCCGCTCTGGACCTGTCGGCCTAGCATCCGCTTGGAACCGCGCGGATGGGGCGCTACCCTATGATCCTCTGGTCGTGTACCAGCCGAAGACGTGGCTGTTGCGCGTGGGCTGGTAGAAGGCTGGCGCCATCTCGTGCCACGAGGTTCCATCGGCCGGAGCGACCGGTTCGAGGTGACGCGCTCCGGGTCGTGTCGTCGCAGCGCGGTGGGCCGGCCGTCATGCGTATGGTCGCCTCTGCAGATCAGGCGCGGCGTGGATAGTGACGGCGTGAACGTTGATCGCATGTACGGAACGTCATCGGGTGGAGAACGCTTGCTCAGCTGGCGCGGTGAAGACCACGCACTGGTCTGTGACCTGCGAACGCAGCTGGTTCCACGGCTGCGGAACGCAGCTCACAGCCCGGATGCCAGACAGACGCTCCGTTTTGAGATTTTTATTTTACTATTTTGTGTTCGGAGCGCGCGGCAGCGGCGACGGTTGACGCCCCGACATCCGTGCACGTACGCGTCACCGGACGTTTACGAGATCTATATTCGTCTCGGCGTCTGGCGTGTGTCTAGAGATCGATGCGCTCGCGCCAGGTCGCGGCGGCGCCGCGGCCGAAGCGGACATCGGCGAGGACCTCGCGGACGCAGCTCGACGTCGCCGAGGGTAGATCGGTATCGATCACGTTGAGGAAGCCGACCGCGCCCTGGGCATCGACGGAGATCTCGACCTGGACGTAGGTGCCGGTCAGGCCGGCCTTGGCGATCGAGCGCATGCAGCGGCCGAGGCGGGGCTGGTCGATGCCTGCACGGAGCTGGTGGCGCCGCTCGGTGATCCCGCTGGTCGGCGGTGGCTCGGCAGGGATCTCGAGGCGTGCCCCGTGCGGAGACGCGGCGACATCGACCCAGCCGGCCCTGCGGAACCGCCCCGCGCTGTCGGCGGTCTCGACGGTGTGGCGGCCGGGCATCACGCGGACCCGCAGCGGGGCGAGGCCGAGCTCGAGGCCGTCGACCCGTACGTCGCGGTGGCCCGCGGTCGCGATCTCGAGCGGCGCGGAGCTCTGCACGAGCGCGGCGGGATCCCACAGCGGGAGCGCGTGCGGGGTCGCCTGCGTGAGCGTGGCGAGCTCGTCGCTCGACAGCTCGACGACGGGCTCGCCCGACAGGGGGCGCTCGCTCGTGACGCGCACGCGGCGGGCATCGCCGACGAGGACCTTGCCGCTGCCGTCGCTCACGGCGACCAGGCCGTGCCGGCACGCGACGCTCGTCAAGCCCTTGTCGTGCGCGACGCGGAACTGCGTGCCGCGAACCTCGACGACCTGAGCGCCGGCATCGACGAGGAAGCGCTGGCCGCCGGTGCGCGGCGCGACCGCGACGTCGACCGTGCCGTCGATCGCGAGCTCGATGGTCTGGGCGTCGAACCGGCGCAGCTCGATCGTCGAGCGAGGGCCGAGCGAGAACGCGCTCTTGTCGCCGAACTGCACATCGACACGACCCTCGGCGGTCGCGATCACGCTGCCGGTGGTGAGCGCGCGCGCGAACAGGTCCGCCGGGCGCACGCCATCGACCATCACGTCGCCGGAGGCACGGCTGACCAGGCCCACGAGCGCGGCCGGCGGGGGTGCAGCTGGTCGCGCCGGGGGTTCCTGCTGCGCGATCGGCTGGCTCGCCGGAGCCAGCGTCGGTGCGGGGCCGCTGACCAGCGCGACCGCCACGCCGGCCGCCAGGGCGCCTGCCAGCCAGCCGTACGCCGGGCGCGGCCGCCGGAGCGCCGCGCGGCGCTGGGTCGAGACCGACCAGTGGACGCGCGCGCGGATCGAATCCCACGAGGCTTCCGGCGACGGCTGGGTCCGGATCGTGGCGAAGCTGTCGCTGGCACGCGTGACGCGCTGGCGCACCCGCGCGCAGGCCCGGCAGCTCTGGGCGTGGCGCTCCATGATCTTGCGCTCGGGCGCCCCGACACGACCGGCCCACAGATCGGCCCAGCGGTGCGGCGCGACGTGCCCGCTCATGGCTCGGCACCCTCGGCACCGTCGTCCGGGGCCGCCTTCTCGGGCGGATCCTCGCCGGCGATGATGCGGTAGAACTCGCGGCGCGCGTAGAACAGCCGGGTCCGGACCGTCACCGGATTGGAGTCGACGAGGTAGGCGATCTCCTTGAGGTCGAGGCCCTCGATCTCGTGGAGGTAGAGGACGATCCGCTTCTTGGGCGCGAGGAGCTCGAGCGCCTTGTAGACGCGCTCCTGTTCTTGCCGGCGCTCGAGGGTGCGATCCGGCGTCTCGGGGCGCTCGGTCAGGCTCGGATCGGCCGAGGTCGCGTCGAGATCGGCGACGCCGATCGCCGCCGGGCGGCGCTTGCGCGTGCGGATCTTGCCGAGCGCGACGTTGACGCAGATCCGGTAGAGCCACGTCGACAGCCGCGCGTCGCCGCGGAAACGCTCGAGCCCGCGAAACGCGATGACGAACACCTCCTGGACGAGGTCGTCGAGGTCGGTTCGATCGCCGAGCACGCGGTAGAGGTTGCCGGCTGCCTGCCGGCGAAACCGGTGATAGAACTCGTCGTGGGCGGCGCGATCGTCGGCCTTGCAGCGCGCGATCAGATCGGCTTCATCGGCCGGCCCGAGCGTCGCCAGTGACCCCGTCGTATCGCGCTTCACTCGTCCCAGCATAACGTGTGCAACCATAAGTGGCCGCCCGCCCTCGCCGTGTTCAAACGTGAGATCACTTACGATACTACTGTCGAGACCGAACGCGGACGCACCGCCTGCCCTATCAAGCCTTCGGAATCACTTCACCTGGCCGCCCGGGGTCGAGCCCACGCGAGCACCTGCCATCAACGGCGGGTCGGCAAGACAACGAACTCGAGATCGTGGCCCAGCGCGCAGCGCATCGCGTCTTCATCGCCCTCGCTCTCGAACTTACATGTAGCCTCATCGGCGGCGCTGAGCTGTTTTCCCTTGGTCGGGACCTGCAAGACGATGCGATCGCCGTCGATGCGCCAGGTGCCCTTGAACGAGCTGTCGTAGATGCTGCCTTCGCAGCTGGTCTTCACGCGCACCTTGAAGTTGCGATCGCGGGTGGCGACGAACCGGACCTCGGGCCGATCGCAGCTCGTGCCGGACTGCTCCCACTGGCCGCCGAACCCCAGGAGGCGCTCGTAGGTGGTCGCCGGCTTGCGATCGAGGCCCACGGCGGCGCGGAATTTCGGATCCGCGCGCAGCGGCGCGAACGCGGCGTCGAAGCGCGCCTCGACGAGCCACTCGATGGCGTCGGCGCGGTCGGAGCCGGCGAGCGAGGCCAGCGCCGCGAGCGCCTCGGCGGGGTGCTTCGCCGCGATCTGCGCGACGGCGCTGCGAAACAGCGCCTCGGAGTGTGCGCCATCGAGCGCCAGCACGGCCTTCCACGCCGCGAGCGCCTGGCTCCTGCCCGCCGCGCGCGCATCGGCGACGGCCTTGACCAGCTTCGGATCGGCCGGGGGCGCCGGCTTGCCCTGCGCCGGGAGGTCAGCAGCGGGCGCGGGATCCTTGGTGGGATCTGTCGATCTGCGTGGCGGCTGCGCGGGATCCTGGACCGCCGTCTGGTTCTGCCCGAGGTCGAAGGCGACGACGTCGGTGACCTCCTTGCCGGCGCGCCGCACGTTGTAGGCGATCGCGACGCGATCGGCGTACTCGCTCGCGTAGAGGTCGACGATCTTCACGACCGGGTCCGGAGCGTCCCATGTGACGACCACGCCGCCGGTCTTCCGGCTCACCGTGATCGTCCGGCCCGAGACCTGCGCCGCGAACACGGCCGAAGCCCCGCTCTGGACGAGCGGCGGCTTGATCGAGAGCCGCGCGATCAGATCGGCTGCGGCTTTCTCGCACCTCGGCGCGCCGGCCGCGGTGCTGTTCGCGACGACGATCGGCGTGCACACGCGATCCTGATTGACGAGGTACGGGCGGTCGACCCCGGAGAACCCGCTGAACGAATCGGCGCGGGCCACCGGAGCGAACCAGACGACGCCGGCCAGACCGGCGATGAGCGACAGGGCGCGGGCTGGGCGTCGCATCGACATATCGACGTGATAGCGCGACTTCGCATCCCGTGCTCACCGGATCGCCAGGGAGTCGGCCCGGGAGCGGAGGAGCATGGCGAGGCCATGACGTTGGAAATCGGGTACCTTGTGCGGGTGCGAGGAGTGTTGACCCGAGCGAGCGCGGCGATCGACCGCGGCGTGGTTCGCCTGATGGAGCGCCGTATGGCGCCGCGAACCCGGCAGCAGAACCCGCCGGACCCACGCGATCCGCGCCATGGGTACGACCCCCGCCATGCGAGCGATCCGCGCGCGCGTCTCCTCGAGCTGGCCGCGATGTATGGCGAGGGCACGCTCGGGCTGCCGAGCCGGTTCTTTCCGGCGCCGGCGGAGCCGACCGTGAAGCTCACCCCGATCGGCGATGGCCCGCTCGGCACGCAGGTGGTCGATCTGCGTTACCCGTCGGACTACGAGCCGTTCCTTCCAGACGCGCGCGACCTGCACCTGCGCGCCACCGAGAACCTCACCGCACACGCCCGGTGGTGGACGTCCGGCCGGGGTCGCCCGACGATCGTCCTCCTGCATGGCTGGGGCGGCGGCAATCACTGGGTGACCGCACGGACGTTCGCCGTGCCGTACTGGCTGCGACATGGCTACGACGTCGCGGCGTTCGTGCTGCCGTTCCACGGCGATCGTACCCCGGGTACCGGAGCCCTGCGCCGGGTGCGGTCCGGGGCGCTGTTTCCGAGCCTGAACCCGATCCGCACCAACGAGGGGTTCGGCCAGGCGATCTTCGATCTGCGCGGGCTGGCGCAGTTCCTGCGGCGCCGCGGCGCCGCGGCGGTCGGCGCGCTCGGCATGAGCCTGGGCGGCTACACGACCGCGTTGTGGGCGAGCGTGGCGGGCCCCGATGACCCGGCCGGCGGCATCGACTTCGCCGTCGCGATGATCCCGGCGGTGTCGATGGCGCGGCTGATGTGGCGCCACGGCGAGGACAGCCCCGAGCGAGCCCGCGCGGTCAAGGCCGGCATCACCGAGGACCTCCTGGTCGAGACCTTTGCGGTCCACACGCCGACGACCCGGCCGGCGCGGCTGCCGCGCGAGCGGTTGTTCGTGATCGCCGGGCGCGGCGATCGCATCACGCCGCCGGATCACGCCGAGGCGCTGGCCGCGCACTGGGGGGTCTCTGTGCGCTGGTTCGACGGAGGCCACCTCGCCCAGGTGGGCCGCGGCGACGCGATCCGCGACGTACGCCGCGAGCTCGGCAAGCTGGGATTCCCCGGCCGGGTGTTCCGGGCCCCCGAGCGATGACCGAGCGATGACCCGGCGACGACCGAGCATGCGACGATGACCAGCACGACGCGACGATGAGGCACCGATGAGACCACCACTCGCCGAGGCGATCGCCACCGGCCCGCTCCTGCTCGACGGCGCGATGGGCTCCTTGCTCTACGAGCGAGGTGTCCTGCACACGCGCAGCTACGACGAGCTGAACCTGTCGCAGCCCGAGCTGATCCGCACGGTGCACCACGACTACGTCCACGCCGGCGCCGAGCTGATCGAGACCAACACGTTCGGCGCCAACCGGATCGCCCTCACCCGCCACGGGCTCGCCGATCAGATGGCGGCGATCAACCGCGCCGGGGTGGCGCTCGCGCGATCGGCCTCCGGCGAGCGCGCCTACGTCGCCGGAGCCGTCGGGCCCACCGGCGTCAAGCACGGCATCGCGAGCGCGTCGGAGCGCCGGCTCGCCCGGTTCGCGCTGGCCGAGCAGATCGATACGCTGGTCCTCGCCGGGGCCGACGCGATCGTCCTCGAGACCTTCACGTCGATCCTCGAGATCGAGATGGCGATCGACGTCGCGAAGGAGCGCGGGCCGCGGGTGCCGGTGTTCGCGATGATGGTGTTCGGCGCCGATCTCAAGAGCGACGGCGGCCTCGGGCCGTCCCAGATCGCCGATCGGCTGATCGCGGCCGGCGCGGACGTCGTCGGCGCCAACTGCGGGATCGGCCCGTCGGAGCTCTACCAGATCACCGTCGGCATGGTCGGCCACGGCCGGCCCGTGGTCGCGCAGCCCAACGCCGGCCTCCCGGCCTCGGTCGAGGGCCGCACGCTGTACGTCGCCAACCCCGAGCACTTCGGCGTGTTCGCGCGGCGGATGCTGAAGAGCGGCGTGCGGCTGGTCGGCGGGTGCTGCGGTACAACGCCGGAGCACACGCGGGCGATGCTCGGCGCGGTGCGGATGCTGCGTGGCGAGAAGCTCGACGAGCGGCTCGCGCACGGCCCCGGCCAGCGCGGCGAGCGCGGCGCCCCCGCGCGATCGAGCATCGAGCTCCAGGGGCAGGCGCACCTGGCGACCCCGGCCGCGCCGGCCGCGCCGGCCCCACCGGCCAGGACGCCGGTCGGCGAGCGCAGCACGCTCGGGGCACGCCTGGCGCGCGGCCAGTTCCTGGTGTCGGTCGAGCTGACCGCGCCGCCGGGCAGCGACCTCACCAAGACCAAGCAGCAGGTCGCCGAGCTGCTCGCCGGCGGGGTCGACGTGGTCAACATCGCCGACGGCCCGCGCGCGTCGGCGCGGATGGCCAACGTCGCGGTGTGCGCCCGGCTCGCGGCCGAGACCCGGGTCGAGCCGATCCTCCATGTCTGCTCGCGCGATCGCAGCTTCCTGGGCCTGATCGCGCACCTGCTCGGCGCCCAGGGCCTGGGGCTGCGCAACCTGGTCATCATCACCGGCGATCCGCCGAAGATGGGCGACTATCCGTTCTCGACCCCGGTCTACGACGTCGACTCGGTGGGCCTCCTGCGGATCGCGTCGGGCCTCAACGCGGGCGTCGACCCCGCCGGCAAGGAGTGCGAGCCCACCGCGTTCGTGCTCGCGACCGGCGCCGAGCCGTCCGCGCACGACCGCGACCGCGAGCTGCGCCGGCTCGAGGACAAGAAGGCCGCCGGCGCCGAGCTGGTGATGACGCAACCGGTGTACGACCCGCGCACGCTCGAGCGCTTCCTCGACGACGCCCGCCCGCTCGGCCTGCCGGTGATGGTCGGCATCCTGCCGCTCGCCTCGCACCGCAACGCCGAGTTCCTGCACAACGAGGTACCGGGCATGGGGATCCCCGCGGAGTACCGCGAGCGCATGGCGAAGGTCGGCGGCGGTCCGGCGGCGCGCGCCGAGGGGATCCGGATCGCGCAGGAGGCGCTCGCCGCGGTCAAGCACCGTGTCCAGGGCACCTATGTGATGCCGCCGTTCAACCGGGTCGACAGCGCGCTCGCCGTGCTCGAGGTCGCGCGCGATCGCTGGCTGCCGAGCCCCGGCGAGACGGTGGCCCGATCGACCCCCGGTGGCCCCGGCGGCCCCGGCGGCCCCACCCTGGCGACCGGCGCCGAGGCGCGGCGGCCATGACGCTCACGTTCGACGAGGCGCGCGCGTTCCACGCCGAGCACTGCGTGCTCGATCTCCACGCCGACACGGCGAAGCTGATGGACAAGCTCGGCTACGACCTCATCGCGCGCCACGAGCGCCCGATGCCCAGGCTCGCCAACGTGTTCGGCCACGTCGATCTACCGCGGATGCGCGACGGCGGCGTCGCCGGCCAGTTCTTCAGCTTCTGGACCGCGCCGTACCCCGAGCGCGGATGTACGAAGAGCGTCGTCGATCAGCTCGACGCGATCGATGAGGCGATGGCGAAGCACCCGACCGAGCTCCGGTGGACGCGCACCGGGGCCGAGGTCCGCGCGGCCAAGGCCGCCGGGCAGATCGCCGCGCTGGGCGGCATCGAAGGCGGCCAGGCGCTCGAGGGCGAGCTCGAGCCGATCGCGGCGTTCGCGCGGCGCGGCGTGCGCTACCTCGGGCTCCTGCACTTCTCGGCCAACGCGATCGGCCGGCCGGCGAAGGGCCGCGGCGCGGACCCGAGCGCCGGGCTCACCGGGTTTGGCCGCGACGTCGTCCGCGAGTGCGAGCGCACCGGCATCATCGTCGACCTCGCGCACATCAACCGCCGCGGCTTCTTCGACGCGCTCGAGCTCGCGACCCAGCCGCCGATGGTCTCGCACACCGGCGTGCTCGGCGTCCACCAGCACTGGCGCAACATCGACGACGACCAGCTGCGCGCGATCGCCGACAAGGGCGGCTGCGTCGGCGTGATCTTCGCCCGCCGCTACCTCGGCTCGGCGTCGATCGAGGCCGTGGTCGATCACCTGCTCCACATCATCGACGTCGCGGGCGACGACCTCCCGGCGCTCGGCTCGGACTTCGACGGGTTCGTCGTGCCGCCCGAGGGGCTCGAGGACATCGCGGCGTTGCCGAACCTGACCGTCGCGCTGTCGCGGCGCGGCGTGGCGCCCCGCGTGCTCGAGAAGATCCTCGGCGACAACGTCCTGCGCGTGCTCGATACCGTGCCCGCGTGGGGTAGTGTCGCGCCGTGACCACGCCGTGGCACACCCGCGCCCGCGACGAGCTCGAGGTCGCGTTCGGCGGCATCCAGCTGCGCGCGATGACGCGCGCGCTCTCGCTCGCGGCGAACGTGCGCGCCGGCAAGACGCCCGACGGCGTGGCGTACTTCGCGCGGCCCTCCCGGCGCGGCCTGCCGCTGGTCGGCATCCACGGGTTCGGCGGCGACAAGGAGACCTGGCTGATCATGGCGGCGCTGGTCGCGCGGTCGCGCGGCGTGATCGGGATCGACCTGCCCGGGCATGGCCGCTCCGACGACGTGCCCGAGACCCACGCGAGCGTCCGGCACCACGCCGAGGCCGTCGTGCGCACGATCGATCACCTCGGGGTGGCGCGCGCGGTGATCTGCGGCAACTCGATGGGCGGCGGGGTCGCGCTCCGGCTCGCGGCGTCGTGGCCCGAGCGCGTCGCGGGGATCGTGCTGGTCGCGTCGGTCGGCCGCGACGTCCACGCCGGCAACGCGCGGGCGTGGGCCGACGGCGAGAACCCGCTGATCCCGGGCGCGCACGACATCGATCGGTTCATGCAGCTCGCCCTGGAGCGGCCGCCGCCGGTCGGCCGCGCGGTGATCCGCTACGTGGTGACCCAGCGCGCGCGGCGCGCCGCGGCGCTCCACCGGCTGTTCCGCGGCTTCGTCCTGGCGGACGGCGACGCCGGGGTCCCGCGCGACGTCGCGCGGATCGGCTGCCCGGCGCTGGTGATCCACGGCGAGCAGGATCGCATCATCGACAAGCGCACCTCCGAGGACCTCACGCGCGCCCTGCCCCGCGCCGAGCTCGTCGTGATGCGCGGGGTCGGCCACGTGCCGCAGCTCGAGGCGCCGCGCGCGACGGCCCGCCTCGTCGAGCAGTTTGCCCGGACGCTCGATCACGCTCCGGATCCGGCGCGCGCCTAGGCGAAGCCCCGCGGGATGCCAGCCATGATGATGCGGCGAACCGTCCAGCGCATCGCGCCCGCGGCCGTGCTCGCGGCGGCGTGGGGCCTAATCGTCGCGTTTGCGTGGCCGGGGTTCATGACGTGGGACTCGGTCAACCAGCTGAGCCAGGCGCGATCGGGCCACTACGGCAACTGGCACCCGCCGATCATGGCGCGGCTGTGGTCGGTGCTCGACGCGATCGTCGCCGGGCCGGGGCTGATGCTGATCCTGCAGACCGGCCTGTTCCTGATCGGGCTCCACGCCGTGCTCCGCCGCTACGCCCCGGCGATGCAGGCCTCGGTGATCGCGGCGACCGTGTTCCTGTTTCCGCCGGTGTTCGGGCCGCTGACGGCGATCTGGAAGGACTCGCTGATGGCGGCGCTCCTCCTGTGCGGGGTCGCCGGGCTGACCTCGGCGGCGCGGATCGCGCGGATCGCGCGGATCATGGGGTGGCTGGCGCTCGTCGTGGTCGCGGCGCTGCGGCACAACGCGCCGATCCTGATCGTGCCGATCACGACCATGCTCGTGCCGTACGCGGCTCCCGGGCCGAGCTGGCGCCGCCGCGCGCTCGGGGCGGGCCTGGGCCTCGCGGCCTCGCTCGCCGGCATGCTCGTGAGCCGCGGGCTGACCCGCGTCGACGAGCACCCGTTCGCGAACATGATCGCGATGCCCGACCTGGCCGCGGTGATCGCGAGCGCCGATCCGATGACCGACGCCGAGGTGCGCGCGCTGGTCGACGACGTGCACCTCGTGGTCGCGACCGACATCCAGGCGCACCTGCGTTCGCTCGACGCCACCCAGGCCGACTACACGAGCCTCGGCCTCGGCGACCAGCGCTCGTTCGACCTGGTGACGACCGACGTCCAGTCGTCCGCGATGGTGGGCGCGTGGCGGCGCGCGATGCTCGCGCACCCCGGGACCTACCTCGCGCATCGCGGGCGCCGGCTGCTCGACGTGCTGGGCTTCACCAGGACGCGCCACGTGCCCTACATCCTGCCGCGGGGCGAGAACGCGAACCTGCTCGCGATGGTCGGCGAGGTGCGCTCGTACAGGCCATCTCAGCTCACGGTCAGCCGGTGGCTGGGCAAGATCAACCGGACGATCGTGTTCTGGCCGGTGCTGTACGCCGTGCTCGGGATCGGGCTCCTCGTGATCCTGTGGCGGGATCCGCTGCAGCGCGGGCTCCTGCTCGGCGCGCTCGGCTACGAGCTCGCGCTGGTCTTCTTGTCGCCCGGCGGCCAGGAGTACCGCTACTCGCACTGGATGGTCACGTGCGTGGTGATCGCGACGGCGGTGCGCTTCCTCGGGGTCGCGCGCGCGCGCGCCGGGCCTGCGCCGGTGCGCTGATCCCCGCGGGGCCGCGGCGCGCCCGAGGCCGCCGCCGCCGCCGGCCTCTGCTAGGGTGAAGCGACCGATGTGGTGGCGCCGCCTGCGATACGTCCTGCTCCTCATCGCGCTGTGCGCGATCGCGACGTGCCCGACGGCGAAGCGATCGTGCACCGCGAAGACGCGCGCCACCGAGGCCGACGAGCTGCTCGGCTACCTCGCGGACCGGGTCACCGCGCACGTCGAGGCCGCGGGGCGCGTCCCCCCGACCGCCGCCGGGCCGACGCCCCAGCCCGCGTGCTGCGAGCAAGGCGGGACGTGCGGCCCCGACGCCACGGTGTGGGCCCAGCCGGGCTGGCGCGAGCTCGGCTTCTCGATCGACGGCACGTATCGCTACACGTACCAGTACGTCCCGGATCCGAGCGGCCTTCTGGCCACGCTGCGCGCGACCGGCGACCTCGACTGCGATGGCACCACGAGCTCGGTCGAGCTCAAGCTCACCGTCGTGGCCGGCAAGGTCTCGCGGGTGTGGTCGCACCGGCCGTCGCCCGAGTGAGGCCACCTCGGGTCGCAATCGCCCGGCGGTCACGGCACAATAGCCTCGCTTATGCGCAGCCTCCTCCTCGCCATCGTCCTGGTCGTCACCTCTGGGGCCTCCGGGGCCTGTGGCAAGAACAGCACCCCCCCGCCGCCCACGTCGGGGTCCCCCAACGCCAAGCCCGAATCGGGCCCGAGCCATGCCCAGGCCGACGGTCAGCCGTCGGTGGCCCAGCTGACGTTCTCGACCGTGTGCGCGAGCTGCCACGGCATCGACGGCAAGGGCAACGGCCCGGCCGCCGTGGCGCTCAACCCCAAGCCGCGCGACTACACCGATCCGGCGTGGCAGGCGAGCATCACCGACGACCAGATCAAGGAGACGATCGTCAAGGGCGGCCAGGCCGTGGGCAAGAGCCCCACGATGCCCGGCCAGGCGCAGCTCAAGAGCCAGCCCGAGGTGCTCGACGGGCTCGTGCAGATCATCCGTAAGTTCGGCAAGCACCCATGATCGCGACGTCTCCCGACGGGCAGTGGGCGGTGGTTCGGCGCGGTCGGGAGGTCTCGTTACTCGAGGGCGGCGCCGGCCCCGCGACCGCCCGGCTCGAGCTTGCCACCGCCGACGCCGACCTCGTGATCATCGGGCCGCCGAGCGTCCTTGTCGTCGTCACGCGTGGCGAGGCCGAGGACGGCGAGAGCGGCAACCGGCTGGTGCTGCACCAGCCGCCGTACCTCGAGGCGGTGGCGCGGCTCGATCTGGAGGTGCCGATGCGGATCGCCGCGGTCACCGGGCCGCGGCTCGTGCTCGTGTCGCGCGACGGCAAGGCGGTCACGATCGTCCGCGTCGCGGGGCGCGCGCTGTCGGCGCAGGCGCTCGACCCCGGCAGCCCCGTCGAGTTCGCGGTCGGCCTCGAGCGCAACCAGGTGCTGTTCGGCCTGCCGCGCAAGCTCGAGTCGTGGGACGCGGTCTCGGGCCGCCCGCTCCTGCGCATGCAGCTCCCGCTGCCGCCGCCGCCGCGCACGATCGGCCCGGCGCACGGCCACGTGTGGGCGACCAGGCCCGGCAGCGCCGACATCGTGGTGTGCCGGCTGTCGGACGGGCGGCCGTTCCAGCACCACCTCGGCGTGCCGATCGACGAGGTGATCTGTCACCCGGGATCGCCGCTCCTGATCCTCGTGACCGCGCGGGGGCTGGTGCGCCTGCATTGCTTCGCGCACTCGCTCACCGTGATCGAGGCGCCGTGGCAGCCGGGGATGCCGCTCGCCCAGCTCGTGCTCGGCGACGACATCAGCCTGCTCGGCCTGCCGGATGGCGCCGAGGAGCCGTGGCGCGTCCCGATCGGCGGTGCCGGCGCGCCGGCGATCACGCTCGAGAGCACCGACCTGCCGCGCGAGCCGCCGTCGACCGCCGCCGACAAGGTCCGCGCGATGCGCGAGCGGACCGCCCCCGAGCTGATCGACGCGGGGAGCAAGCAGCGGCCAGCTCCCGAGGCGGCGCCGGCGAGCCCACCCGCCGTGCCCGCCATGCCCGCCGTGCCCGCGGGGCCTGCCGCACCGGCCCCTTCGATCTCCCCACCGCCCGCCGCGGAGGCGATGCGCCCCGCCGATCCGGCACGCGCGCGGACCTGGCGCGAGGCGCTCGGCGCGTTTGGCGGCGACCTCGTGCGCGGCGCGGGCGCCGAGGTGCCCGCCGTCGCGGACGACACCGAGCTCGGCCAGCTCGCCCACCGGCTCGGCCTGGCCCCGACCGCACGCCGCGCGCTGGTCGTGCTGTACAGCCTGCACCTGATCGGCGAGCCGGCCCTGGCGATCGCGCGGCTGGCCCAGGTGCTCGGCGACTGTGCCGAGGCGTGTGCCGAGGCGTGTGCCGAGGCGTGTGCCGAGGCGTGGACCGAGGTGCTCGGTCAGGGCGAGCTCGAGGCGCTCGCGATGCTGCGGCGCCGCGGCGGCAAGGTCGCGCTGCCCCGCGCGGTCACCGATCTGCTCGATGGAGCGTCGCCCCGCACGCTCCGGTTGATCGGCGGCGCGGCCACGACGCCCCGCGCCGGCGCGATGCGGCTTGGGCGCGACGGCAAGTCCGATGCGGCGATCGAGGCCGAGCTCGCCGGCGCGCTCGGGCGGATCGCCGTGATCGAAGGCGGCGTCGCGCCCGGCTTGCTCGAGGCCCGCCTGCACGGCGCGACCGCCGTCGCCCACACGCCCCCGCTCGTCCGGCCGCGGCCGTGGCCGCGCGACGCCGGGCTGATCGTCGTCGCCGATCCGCCGGTGCCGCCCTGGGTCGCGGCGCTGCCGAGCTTCACAGCCGCATGACCTGCGCGGTCTTCCTGGCGGCCTTCTCGAACTCCGCCTTGGCATCGTTCGCGGCTTCGAGCGAGCGATACGAGCCCAGCCGCACGCGATAGAACGTACCCTTGCCACCCACGTCGGCCTCGGTCAGGTACGGCTGGTACCCGGCGGACTTGATCGCGGTCAGGAAGGCCTCGGCCTCCGACCGATCCTGGAACGACGACAGCTGCAACGTGAACCGGCCCCTGGCCTCGGCGCCGGCCTTGGCGTCGGGCTTTGTGTCGGGCCGGCCGTCCGCGCTGGTCTCCGGCCGGATCACCGGCTTGTCGCCCTTGCCGTCGGACCGCCGGGCCTCGGACCGGTCGGGCTTCGCGTCGGATCGACCCTCGGCGCCATCGTCGTGCTTCTTCGACTTCTTCTCGCCGTCGTGCTTGTCGGAGCGGGGCTTGTCCGCCTCCGGCCGGTTGATCGGCTCGGCCTTCTGATCGGGTCTGGCGTCAAGCTTGGCGTCAGCTCTGGCGTCGGGCTTGGCGTCAGCTTTGGCCTCGGGCCGGCCGCCCGGCTTGCCGTCGGACCTGGCCGGCTTGCCGTCCTCGGCCACGGCCGGGCTCGGCAGAGGCTCGGGCTTCTTGTCGGCCTTGCCGGCACGCCGCTTCCCGAGCTCGCCGATCGCCGCCTCGACATCGGTCGGCGCGTCGCTTCCGGTGAGCGCGCCGTGAAACGACAGGTTGTCCGAGCGCTCGAGCCGATCGAGCGCGGCCAGGGGATCGTTCGCGGTCTGGGTCTCGGCGCGGTCGAGGTGACCGCGCGCCTCGACGCGGCGGCCGATGATCACGCCGAGCACGAAGACCATGCCGACGATCACGGCACCACCGAAGAACAGGTAGAAGATCTGGCGACCGTCGAGGCTGACCTCGATCTTGTCCTTGTAGAGCTCGGGCTCGCGGCTGGGCATGCCCCAGGGTCGGCAATCCCGACTACCGGCGCAAGAAAACCGCCTGCGACCTGCTCATTCGAGCGTGTTGATCGTGCCGAGGCTGGTCGACTCGATGCGGAAGACCTTACCGCTGGTCGACGGATCGATGCCGTTGATCGACAGGAAGTCGCCATCGTCGATGATCCAGATGCTGTCGCTCGGGCCGCGCACGACCTTGACCGGGAACGCGGGGTTGAACCCCGACAGCGTCAACGGCGTGTATCCGCCGACCTGACGAAACGCCAGTTGATACCCCGGGTACACCAGAGGGATCCGGGCGACCCCGTTGGCCACACTGGGATCCGAGAGCCCCTTGCGATCGAGTGGGCACATCTGGTCCCCCGGGTAGTACGGGTCGACCATCGTCAGGGTCATGCCGCGGGTGCGGAGCTTGATCGCCGGCGCGCCGCGCCGTTCGAACATGGGCGTCAAGCTGGTGGTCGAGCCGCTGCAGGTCGTCTGGTACTCTGCCTGCGGCGCGGTCAGCGAGCAGGGATTGGGCTCGAACCCACCACCCGCCAGCGCCCCCGTGATCGGATCCGTGGTCGCCGGATCGCCACAGGCCGGGGCCTTGAGCGGAAGGCGCCCGACCTGCAGCTGCCGTGAGCTCGGGCCGAGCGTGGGGTCGGGCTTGCATGCGCCGCCCACCTCGACGATCGGGTGAACGTACCCGGACTGGGTCCCGATGACCGTGAACGCCTCGCTCGCACGCACGTCGAACTGCTGCGGGCCATTCACACACGCCTGTGGCGGCATGACGCTCTCCATGCAAATGCCAGCCTGGCTCGGGCTCGCACCCTGACAGATCGTGCCGAGATCATAGTCTACGTCACGGTCCTTCTGATCGGTAGCCATGCTGTGGTAGGCGCAGGTCTGAACGCAGCGCTTGTTCTTCGCCGGATCGGGGTTGATCGGTGCGCGCGCGTCATCACGTATGCAAGCCCACGTGTGGGCGTTGACGTCCGGCGTGAGGTTCCCGTTCTTGTCACGGGGCACGGTGACCGAAACCTGGTCACTGGCGTTCTGCGCCGCATAGTTCGAGAGGTAGGTACACTGGAAGTCATCGGTGCAACCGTCGAGCGGCGTCGTGCGCAGCTCGTGCTTGCGCGGCTGCACCACGAGCTCGCCGCTCGTCGTGCTCGCGACCGTGTAGCGCCGGAGCGAGATGAAGTAGTCGCGACACGCATCCACGAGCCGCGTTGCCTCGTTCTGCAGCATACACGTGCCGACAGCAGCTTCGGGATGGAGGTAACACTCGTAACCAGACGGGCAGTCAGCATTGCCGTTCAACGGGTTGCAGCCGCGCATCTGCAGGATGTCGAAAGGTTCGACGCCCATCGCACAGAACGGGTGCGTGTTGTCGACGATCCGGCTCTGGGCGGTCGAATCGACGACCATCTGCGCCTCGCGGATCGAGGGACCGTCGACCGCGGTGAAGTTACTGTCCTGCGACAGGGGGCCCTCCCAGGTCAGCGTCCAGCTCTCGTCGTTGAACAGGTTGCGCAGGTCAGGAAACACCGGATCGCGAACCGTCAAGTCCGCCGAGATCTGCAGCTCCGAGACCGGAATCGACATCCCCGCCATCGCCTCCCCAGGAGCGCCTTGGGGCTTGCACTCGACCTGCTGAATGCTCGGCAGCTCTTGAGCCTTGGCAACGGACACCAGTGACCCCACCACGACGTTGTTCGTGGGATCCGCGATCGCGTGCGGGCCGCCGGTCCCGGCCACATTCGGAGTGAACGCGTTACACACCGGCACCTCGACTTGTAAGGGGTGGGTGGGATCGGTGGGGTTCGGTTCCGAGATCGTGGCTGTAGGGACCGCGTCACGCGCAGAGACACCGTCACGCAGCTGGTGCGCGATGACCAGCGTTGGCGCGGTGGTCTCCGGCTGCGACGAGACAAAGTGATCGTCGACAGCGTTGTTGTCGTCGTCGACATCGACCACGAAGCTCTGGCCATTCGATGCCGTGACGATGGCGAAGTATCCGAGCAGGACCCCTGGCCCCGTCGGCTGTTGGTTGACGTTTTGGTTCGGGGGGGGGAGCGGGGGGATCTTCGGAGCTTTGACGAACGCAACCGAGATCGGTACGGCGTCGCCGACCAGCTCGATGCCGGGCCCCTTGGCGCCGGACCGCCGCTGCGGGGTCGCGGGATCGCCCACCGGGAAGCACTGCAACGCCCTGATGTCGAAGATGGTACGGAGGAACCGGGTGTCGACCTGGGTATCGCACTCCTTGTTGAGGTTGAGCACGTCGGCGACGCGCACCGTGCTGTCGGTCGCCACCGCGTAGACATACTGGCCCTGACCACCGGACGTCCCGGTGTCGTCGCTCTCACCGACGAGGCCCCCCATGCCGATCTGGGGCGACAGCGCGATCGCCGTGACGCCGAGCTTGCCGGTCGTGTTCTGCAGCGCGACCTGCGTTAGCGCCATGGGGAGCGACGTGGTGGTATCGAGGTCGACCACGGTGACCGAGGCAGCGTTGTCGGCGCCGATCGCGAGCCGGCGCGTGGGCGCAGGTGGGGCGACGCGGTTATCGAGCGTGGCCTCGAGGGCGAGCGTGACCGGGCGAGGCCCCGGGGTCGCCGCGGCGACGCTGGTCGCCGTCGTCGCATCGAAGCACTCGGCCGGGCATGTCAGGGTGTCCAGCGCGGCGCCGCTCAAGATCGTCGCCTGGCCCGTGGCGTTGTACTGGATGCCCGTGACCACCTTGCCCGAGGACACATCGACGCCGGCGACCAGATGACAGCTTGGATACGCGATGTAGACCAGACCGGTCGCGGTCGCCGGGCAGGTGTTGCCGATGATCGTCGTGCCCGGCTCCGCGGCCATCGCGGTAGGCTTCGACAGGAGGATCGCGCCGGTCGGCGTCTTGACCGGGACGCGCCCGACCTGGACCCGCGCCGGCGGACGCCCCGGGACCGGGGTGATCGAGCCGAGCGCATCATTGATGCTCAGCTCCGAGAGATCACACGAGCCGGCGTTCGCCGTGACCTCGAAGCAACCGGCCTTGTCCGTCGCGATCGCGATCGGCTCTTCACCGACGCTGATCGCGTTCTTGCCGGGGGTCAGCGGATCGGCGTCGAGCACCTGGACGTCGCCGCCAAGGGTGCTACTGCCGCCGGTAAACGCCGTCGCTGGCTTGGAGTCCCAGCTCGCGACGGCGATGGTCCCTTGGGCAGACTGGAGGATGAAGCCATACCAGCTCGGGGGTGGGACCTTGCTTCCTTCCCCGTTGTCTTCCTGACCGAGCGGGGTCGTCGGGGTCAGCGTCGACCGCTGATCGCACGAATCGGTCGGCTGGGCAGTCGTGAGGATGTCGGCCGCGGGATCGGCGGTCGTACTGCCGTTGGTGACCCGCATGCCGCCGTAGCAGGCGAAGGCGATGTCGACCGGACGGTTGAGGTCGAGCTCGGTCAGCGGCAGGTTGGCGGGAGCACCACATGCTGCGAGCGCCGCGCCGAGCGCGGTAACGTGCCATCTACGATTCATGGCGCCCTCGGTTTTCCGATGCGGAGTACCACACGATCCCGGGTTGCCAACGTGGGAGTCACGTCGACCACGGCGATCGTGTCTTCGAGGAAGTTCGAGACGAACAGCAGGCTCCGGGTCAGCGTGATGGGGGGAGGATCGCTCGGCGATGGATCCCCTGGGGGGGACTTCGCTTGATATGTCGCGGCGACGACGGAATACGGACCGCGGCCGACGGTGATGATGTCCTCGACCTGCGAGGAGCCGTTTGGATCCACGACGTAGATCTGACCATCCGCGAAGCAGGTGACGTACGCACGCTCGCCGGCCCCGGCGTCCAGTACCGCGAGCGTCGAGGCCTGGCGGCAGATGTCGCTCGCACCGCTGGCCGCGTTACGCGGGAACCCGTTCGGGCCGAGCGAGGTATCGAAGATCTGCAGGGTCGGTGGCTGGCGATTCACCACGTACATCCGATCACCGGACTGCGAGAACTGCATGCCGCGGGTGTCGGTCGAACCGCCGGTGCTCGTGCCGACGGCGTCGAGGAAGAAGAAGTCGTTCGCGAGCAGGTAGGGCGGCGTGTTGTTCACCGGCCGGCCGATCGTGAAGGTCTGGATCCGATGGTCGGTGCGGCTGCCCACGTACACGATCTCGCCGTCCACGCCCTGGGGACGGCCGGCGACCCCCGTCGCGCCGCTCTGGCCGATCGTGGGGTCGATCGCAAACAGGCCGCTCCTCACGTCGGCCACCTGCGCGTTGCCAGCGCCAGGTGAGTTGATCAGGGTCACCGCGCCGGTGGTCAGGTGAGTCACCACCGCGAACCCGTCGGGGTACGTGTTGTCAGGGCCCGGCAGCCCCGGATCCGCAAACACACCGAATGGCTCGTCGGGGATGGGCGGGTTGTTGGGATCACTGGCCACGTTCGACAGCCGGTGCGCGTCGTCGCAGAGCGCGAAGCTCCCCGAACCCGCCGTGCACGACAGGATGCGCGTGCTGATGTCGTAGTCCGCCCAGGCAATCGACGGATCGCCGCGTGTCGGGACCACCACGCGGACCTTGTCGGCGAAGTTCTGCACCGCGATATCGGTCGCAAAGTTGCCGATCCGCACCGCCGCGCCCGGCCTCATGAACTGTCCGGCGTCGTCGCAGGCCAAGGTCTCGCGATGATCGGGATCACGATGACAGGTGCCGGGGGCGGGTGTGCAGTAGGCTGGGGGTGGCATGCCGGGAGGCAAGGGGGCACTGCAGATCGGGTTCGGGATCGGGGCCCAGGCTTCGATCGCCTTCTGGACGAGATCGAGATCGATCACGTCGATCGAGCCGGAATCGAACCGGAGCTCCGAGTTCGAGTTGACGACGAACAGGACCTGGCCCGTCTGCGCGTTCGTATCGCGCCCCACGGCCAGACCGGTCGGAAAGAACAGTTGATCCTGCGGCGGGCGAACAGCCTCTGCCGACGCCGTGCACCCCGAGGCCAGGACGCCCGCCCCAAGGCACCCGCAGATACACAGAGCGACGCCCCAGGACCTCAAGGCGCAGGTCAACACATTCGTCCTCATGGGATGTCGCTTCGACCGCCAGGGGTCACGGGGGGTTGCCTGCATGACGTCCATCACTTCTTACCCCCGGCTGGGGAAGGTTCCACGAGTGCGGCACGGGCCGCCGCGACGCGCGCGATCGGCACCCGAAATGGTGAACACGACACATAGTCGAGGCCCGCGCGGTGGCAGAAGCCTACCGAGCTGGGGTCGCCGCCGTGCTCCCCGCAGATGCCGACCTTGAGCGCAGGCTTGACGCCCCGGCCACCGCGCACGGCGAGCTCGATCAGGGCCCCTACCCCCTCGGGATCGAGCGTGACGAACGGATCGGCGGGGAGCACGCCTGCCTCGAGGTAGGCCGGCAAGAACCGCCCGGCGTCATCGCGCGACAGCCCGAAGGTGGTCTGGGTGAGGTCGTTGGTGCCGAATGAGAAGAAGTCAGCGTGCGCGGCGATCTGATCGGCCACCACACACGCCCGCGGCAGCTCGATCATCGTACCGATCGTGTACGAGATCATCGCACCCGCGATCGACGCCTCGAATGTCCGGGCGACCAGCTCGCGCAACCGGCGCAGCTCCTCGGGCACCATGACGAGCGGGATCATGATCTCGGGGTGGACCGCCACGCCCGCCGCGGCGACCTCGGCGGCGGCCTCGCCGATCGCGCGGGTCTGGATCTCGTAGATCTCGGGGAAGGTGATCGCGAGCCGGCAGCCGCGGTGGCCCAGCATCGGGTTGGCCTCGGTGAGCTCGGCGACCTTGGCCGCGATCGCCGCCGCCGGCCGGCCGAGCGCCGCCGCGACCTCCTCGACGTCGGCGGTGCCATGCGGCAGGAACTCGTGCAGCGGCGGATCGAGCAGCCGGATCGTGACCGGCAGGCCGTCCATCACGCGGAACAGCTCCGCGAAGTCGCCGCGCTGCATCGGCAAGATCTTGGCGAGCGCGGCACGCCGGCCGGCCTCGTCGCCGGCGAGGATCATCTCGCGGACCGCCAGGATCCGCTCGGGCGCAAAGAACATGTGCTCGGTCCGGCACAGGCCGATGCCCTCGGCGCCGAAGCTCCGCGCGGTGCGAGCATCGCTCGGCGTATCCGCGTTGGTCCGGACCTTGAGCCGGCGGAACGAGTCGACCCACTGCATCAACGTGCCGATCTCCTCGCCCAGCCGCGCCGGGACGAGCGGCGCCGAGCCGAGGAACACCTCGCCGGTCGAGCCGTCGAGCGTCAGCGTATCGCCCTCCTTGAGCTTGCGCTCCTGGCCGCCGCCGACGAACGACGCGGTGCGCCTGGCGGCATCGACCCGCAGCGACGTGCACGAGGTCACGCAGCACTTGCCCATGCCTCGCGCGACCACGGCGGCGTGGCTCGTCATGCCGCCGCGCGAGGTCAGGATCCCCGACGCGGCCTTCATGCCGTGGATGTCCTCGGGGGACGTATCGGTGCGCACGAGCAGGACGGTCTCGCCGCGCTGCGCCCACTCCGCCGCGGCGGTCGCCGTGAACACGATCTTGCCGATCGCGGCGCCGGGCGACGCCGGCAAGCCCTTCGCGATCGCCGGCGGGCGCGCCTTCGGATCGATCGTCGGATGCAGCACCTCATCGAGCTTCGCCGGGTCGACCCGCAGGACGGCCTCGCGCTCGGTCAGCTTGCCCTCGCCGACCATGTCGACCGCGACCTTGACCATCGCGCGCCCGGTCCGCTTGCCGCTGCGGGTCTGCAGCATGAACAGCTGGCCGCTCTGGATCGTGAACTCGAGGTCCTGCATGTCGCGGAAGTGATCCTCGAGGACCTTCGCGATCCGGACCAGCTCGGCGTGCGCGGCGGGTTGCTTCTTCGCGAGCTCGGTCATCGGCTCGGGCGTGCGCACCCCGGCGACGACGTCCTCGCCCTGCGCGTTGGTCAGGAACTCGCCGTACAGCTCGTTGGCGCCGGTCGACGGGTTGCGGGTGAACGCGACGCCGGTCGCGCAGTCGTCGCCGAGGTTGCCGAACACCATCGCCTGGACGTTGACCGCGGTGCCCATCGACGCCGGGATGCCGTGGAGCTTGCGGTAATAGTCGGCGCGCGGGTTGTTCCACGACGCGAACACCGCGCCGATCGCGCCCCACAGCTGCGTGCGGACGTCGTCGGGAAACGCCCTGCCCGTGGCGCGCTGGATCTCGGCCTTGAACAGCGCGACGATCTCGCGCAGCGCCGCCTCGGTGAGGTCCTGATCGCGCGGCGCGCGGTGCTTGCGCTTGACCTCCTCGAGGATGCGATCGAACACCAGCTCCTCGTGCTCGCTCGGCGCGACAACACCCATCACGACCTCGCCGTACATCGCGACGAACCGGCGGTAACAATCCCACGCGAACTGCGGGCGGCCGGAGCGCGTCGCGAGCGCGTCGACAGTTGTATCGTTGAGCCCGAGGTTCAGGATCGTGTCCATCATGCCCGGCATCGAGGCCGGGGCACCCGAGCGCACGCTGACCAGGAGCGGCTGGCTTCCGTCGCCGAACGTCGCCTTGGTCAGCGCCTCGACCTTCTGCAGCGCGGCGGCGACCTCGGCCTCGAGCCCGTCGGGGTACTTGCCCGGGCCGTGCTGCATGACGTGGCCGCACACCTCGGTCGTGATCGTGAAGCCGGGCGGCACGGGCAGCCCCAGCGACGCCATCTCGGCGAGGTTCGCGCCCTTGCCGCCGAGCAGCGCCTTGTCGGCCGCGCGCCCCTCGGCCGAGCCGCCGCCGAACTGCTTGACGAACTTCACGAGGCACCTCCGAGCAGCCGTCCGAGCATCCGGAAGTCGGCGATCCGGGCAAACGGCTCGTAGATCCGCTGGAGCAGCGACAGCCGGTTTTCACGCAGGGCGGGATCGGGATCCATCACCATGACACCTCCGCGGTCGAAGAACGCCGCGACATCGGGACCGAGCTCGGCGAGCACCACGAAGCTGTCGCGGTACTGGTGCTGATCGAGCGCACGCGCCAGGCGGTCCTGCCGCTCGGTGAACGCGTTCCACAGCCGCGCCTCGGCGCCGTCTCGCGACGCGAACAGCGCCGGCTTCACCTCGCCGGAGATCAGGTGCTGCTTGGCCCGCGCGTCGTCGAGGATGTTCGCGATCCGCTTGAACACCTCGCGCGCCGCCGGGGGAACCACGGCCACCGCGCGCGCCCGCAGCCGCGCGTCGCACGGATCGTCGGCGGCAACGCCGAGCACGACGTCGACGTCCTGGGCCGCCAGCCCCTCGTCGACCAGGAGGCCGCGCAGCCGGGTGCGGAAGAACTCGCGGAGCGGCTCGCGGGCGGCCTCGGTCGCGAGTGTCTCGCCATACGCTTTGCGTGCGATCTCGATCAGCACGTCGGTGGACAGCGGCCAGCCCGTACCGGCCGCGAACCGCGCGCCCCCGGTGCCGCGATCGAGCAGGATCGCGAGCACGCCGATCGCCGCCCGGCGCAGCCCGAACGGATCGGCCGAGCCCGACGGTGCCAGCCCGGCGGCGAAGCAGCCGACCAGCGTATCGATGCGGTCGGCGAGCGCGACCAGCGCCCCCTCGACGGTCGACGGCAAGGCGCCGCCCTGCCCCTTGGGGAAGTAGTGCTCCTCGATCGCGACGGCTACCCCGTCGGGGAAGCCCGCCAGCCGCGCGTAGTGCTTGCCCATCACGCCCTGGAGCTCGGGGAACTCGCCCACGACGTTCGAGCTGAGGTCGGCCTTGGCGACATGTGCCGCGCGGCGCGCGACGTCGCGATCACACGTGACGCGCTCGGCGAGCCCCGCGACCACGGCCTCGTTCCGGCGCAGCTTCTCGCCGACCGTCTTGGCCGCCTCGCCGAGCTTGGCCTGGAACACGACCTTGGCGAGCTTCTCGTTCCACTGCTCGAACGACTGCTTGCGATCTTCGGCGAAGAAGAACTTGGCGTCGGCCAGGCGCGACGCGATCACGTACTCGTTGCCCTTCTGCACGACGGCCGGATCCTTGACGATCGTCGCCATCATCGTCGCGAACCGGTTCGCGAGCTTGCCATCGGGGTGCTCCATCGCGAAGTAGCGCTGGTGGGTGCGCATCGCCGTGACGATGATCTCCTCGGGGACCTCGAGGAACGACGGATCGAACGCGCCGCAGACACCGACCGGGTATTCGCCCAGGTGGATCACCTCGGCGAGCAGCGCCTCGTCGGGCCGCACCCGGAGCCCGGTCTCCTGCTCGAGGCGCAGAAGCTCGCGGCGCACCATGTCGGCCCGCAGCTCGGGATCGACGACGACGTTCGCGGCGCGCAATGCGGAGACGTAAGCGTCCGGCGTCGCGATCTCGACCGGGTGATTGGCCAGGAAGCGATGGCCGCGGCTGTGCCGGCCGGCCGTGAGCCCGGCCCACGACAGCGGCACGACCTCGCCGCCGAACAGCGCGACCAGCCACTGCACGGGCCGGACGAACGTCGTCTCGCTCCAGCCCCAGCGCTGCGACTTCGGCCACGCGATCGACCGGGCGACGTCGGCCAGGAGATCAGGCAGGAGGCCGCGCGCGTCCTGCCCGACGACGCTGCGGATCGCGACGACGTAGAGCCCCTTCTTGCCGGCGACCTCGCGCTTGACGAGCGCGGCCGGATCGACGCCGTTCTTGGCGGCGAAGCCCTGCCCGGCCTTGGTCAGCGAGCCATCGGCGGCAAACGCCGCGGACGCCGGCGGACCGACCACCTCCTCGTTCAGGTCGGGCTGGCGGTCCGCGAGCTGCTTCACGATCACCGCGAGCCGCCGCGGCGTGCCGAGCGCCCGCACGCCGCCATGCGCGAGCCGTGCAGCGGTGAGCCGCGCCTCGACGAGCGCCGGCACCTCGACCAGCGCGCGGGCGAGCATCTTCGCCGGGATCTCCTCGCAACCGATCTCGAACAAGAGGTCAGCGGGCATGGGTGATCTCCTCGGCATGGGACGCCACGGCGCGCGCCGCGGCCAGCGCCCCGGCGTTGACCCCGGCGGCCTCCGCCTCGCGATAGGCCGCGACGGCCTGGGCGCGGAGGTGCGGCGGCAACAGCAGGAACCCCAGCGTCGCGCGCGCGCCGACGTAGGTCTCGGCGCACGCCTTGGCCATGCCGCGCACGCGGCCGATGAAGCGCTGGCGCTCGGTCACGCTGATCGCGCCGCGCGCCTGGAGGCAGTTGAACGCGTGCGACGCCTTCATGCAAAATTCATAGGCCGGCAGCACCAGGGGCCTTGGCTCGCCGCCCACCGAGCGCGCGAGCAGCCGCTTGCACTCGCCTTCGTAGATATCGAAGTTGGCGAACGCGAGCTCGGCCTTGAGCTCCTCGAACTGGTACGTCGAGTACTCGACCTCCCAGGGCTTGCGGATCTGGCCGTAGGTCACGTTCTTGTCCCACCGCAGATCGAACATGTTGTCGACGTTCTGCAGGTACATCGCGAGCCGCTCGATGCCGTAGGTCAGCTCACCGGTGATCGGCATGAGATCGAGGCCGCCGGCTTGCTGGAAGTACGTGAACTGCGTGACCTCCATGCCGTCGCACCAGACCTCCCAGCCCAGGCCCCACGCGCCCAGCGTCGGCGACTCCCAGTCGTCCTCGACGAACCGGATGTCGTGGACCGCGGGATCGAGGCCGATCGTGCGCAGCGACTCCAGGTAGAGCTCCTGGATATGCAGCGGCGACGGCTTGAGCTCGACCTGAAACTGGTAGTACCCACCGGCGCGATTGGGGTTCTCACCGTAGCGGCCGTCGGCGGGCCTGCGGCAGAACTGCACGAACGCGGCGTTCCACGGCTCGGGGCCGAGCACGCGTAAAAAGGTGGCGGGATGAAACGTGCCGGCGCCGACCTCGACATCGACCGGTTGCTCGACCACGCAGCCGCGATCGGCCCAGAACTTCTGGAGCGTGAAGATGAGATCTTGCAGGTACATGGGGCCCAGGGGGTACGAAGATGGGGACCCTACCGTCGGCAGAGCATGCGGTCAAGCGGCGGCTATGAGCTAAGTGCCTCAGATCTCTTGACGTTCTCGGTAAGCGACGGCTAGCGTTCAGCGATGGTCCGGGAGTTGGTCGCCTCATTACTCCTGTTGCCGGCGGCGGGCTGCTCCCTGCTCCTCGACTTCTCCGACAAGGCGATCCCCCGGGACGCCCCGTACACCCAGGCGGAGTGCGACTACAAGGAGCCCAACGATACGGCCGCCACCGCCGCGGCGATCACCCCGGCCGACACCGGCCCGGCGGCGATCTGCGCCGGGGCGACCGAGGACCACGACTTCTACAAGTTCACGGTGCCGTCGGGGACCACGAAGGTCTTGATCACGATCTCGACCACCTACCGGCCGGGCGGCGATCTCGATCTCCGGCTCTACGACAAGACCGGCACGATGATGCTGTCGCAGTCGAGCAGCTTCAGCGATGACGAGGTGATCACGTGCCCCAGCACGCCGTCGATGTGCACGCCGCTCGCCGCCGGTGACTACGCGTTCGAGGTGTTCCCCGTCCCCGGCTCGGTGAACGCGTACACGATCGGGCTCACGCTCACGCCGTAGCGACGCCTCACCAGCTAAATCGGTACGTCCGGACGGCTTTCCGCTTCGGCGCTCCTCGCGATCGCGCGCTGAAGCTGCCGGCCGGAGCGAACCAGGAGCACGCTTGCCAGCAGCGTCCCGGCGAGCACACCGGCGAGCAGCCCGACGATCAGGTCCCCGAGGTCGATCCGGTGCATCACGACGAGCCGCGCCGTGGTCAGCGCGGCGGACGCGCTGATGCACGCGGCGACGCACCAGCGCGCCGCAGCCCGCGGGTAGGCAGGAACGGCTACCGCCGCGCGGCGCTTGAACCACCGGACGATCACCACGGAGAGCACGACCAGCCCGATGACGGTGCTCGCGTGCTGGAGGACGCGGTGGACGACCATCGCGCCTGCCAGCGGGATCCGGATCGGCGTGGTGAGCGCGTGGACGTGGCGCGGCCCCCAGCCCTTGGCGTGCGTGACGCTGTCCCACGCCAGGTGGGTCGCGCTGCCGAGCGCCGCCGACACGAGGCACGACAGGACCGCGGCAACACCCCAGCGGGCGCGCCACGGCGCCGCGATCGTACGCGTCACGCGCCGCGCGATCGATGCCGGCGCCACGAGCAGCATCGGCCACTTCACGACGGCGTGCACCAGCGCGCCGAGGATCAACGTGGCCGGCACATCCCACGACCACAGGCCGCGGAACGTGTGGCTGATCGTGCTGAGCTGCTCGGCGCGCACGAAGTACTCGAAGTCGGGCACCATGCTGCCGATCACCAGGCACGTCGGATCGAGCCCGAGCCGGTGGCGCCAGCGGACCAGCGGCAGCACGGCCATCGGGTGAGCAGCGGTGAACGGCATCGCGCCTATGGCTCGGAGGTGATCTCGAACCCGGCGTGTTCGATCCGGCCGGCGTGCACCGTGAGCTTCATCCGCAGCAGGTTCTTGACGATGGTCGGCGCGCCCGGCCACGCGTGCGTCACGGTTCGCCGCCGCGCCGGGCGCAGCTTCTCCTCGATCCAGACCTCGCGGGTCACCGCGCCGGTGTTGGCGACCGACACCGTGAGCCGATCGGTGCCGGCCTGGTCGTCGGGCGAACCGGTCCAGCGGTCGCGCTTGCCGCGCAGCTGGTCATCGATCCACAGCGGCAGGCGGAGCATCGCCGCGGCTTGCCGGCGGCCCGCGGCCGGCACGTCGATATCACGCACCCCTTCCTGGGGGAGCGCGACATGCGCGTGCACCGGGCCGGGCGCGAGGGCGAGCGCGCGCTCGTCGAGCTCGAGCCACACCCAGACCGCCGGCTGCGAGTCGTGCGGGGAATCGCCGTCGTCCGAGCCGGCGCCGCGATAGACCCGGCGGAGCGCCGCGCCGACCTCGCGCGGCGGCACGGCGATCACCGCCGTCCCACCGTCGAGCAGGATCGGCCCGCGCGCGATCTCGCGCGGTGGTTGCTCGCCGCCCGTCCGCCCATCGAACAGCGTCACGTCGGCACGCGCATGCCACACCGGCGTGACGATCGCGAACCGCGACGTGACGGTCGCGCGATCCGGCGCGGTCATCGTGAGGTCGTGCTGCGCGCGATACCCGAGCGCCGGCGAGACGTACAGCACGCGCACGAGGTGGCGGCCCTGCACGGCGTGAACCGCGCAGCGCAGCACCGGTGCAAACCTCGCCCGGACCGGCACCGCCGGCGGCTGACCCTCGGCTGCCACGACCGCCGGCGGGTCCGGGATCCGGTCGCGGAGGCAGCTCCCCACGTCGAGCGCGCCACCGGCGAGCGGTTCGATCACGAGCGACGAGAGCGCCGCGCCGGGATCGACGTGATCGAGCACGAGCGCGTCTCCCGTCACGTCGACCCACCGGCGATCGTCGACCACCGCGTAGGCGCCGTCGCCGTGGTGATCGTAGAGCGCGATCGAGAGCCCTTCGCGCAGCGTGTTCGCCGGGGCCGCCGGGGCCGCCGGAGCCACACGCCGATCCGCGCCGCACGCGCCGCACGCGACCGCGAGCCCGATGAGCCCGATCGGCCCGCGTGGCAGGCCCGGCCAGCGCGACGCCGCGCGGGTCACTCCGCTTCCGCCACCGTGTCGCCGATCAGGTTGGCGACCTCCCTGGGAGCGATGCGACCGGCGAGCACCGCGGCGACCCCCTGCAGGACCGGCATGCGGACCCGGAGCCTACCGGCGAGATCGATCCCGGCGAGCGCGGCGCGGGCGCCCTCGGTTTGCGCCGGATCGCCGGCGGCCTGCGCGAGCCCGGGGTGGTCGGCCAGCCGGCGCCCGAGCAGGTAATCGGCCGAGCGATCGCTCGCGCGCACGAGCAGGTTGCCGAGGCCCGCGAGCCCGACGAAGGTCCGGGCCTCCGCGCCCGCGGCGACCCCGAGCCGCGACGCTTCGGCGAGCGCGCGGGTGATGAGCACGGCGCGCGGCCCCGGTCCCACGCCGAGCCCGTCGCTGAGGCCGAGCGCGACCGTGTACGCGCCCGACAGCGCCGACGCGAGCTCGACGCCGATCAGATCCTTCGAGCCGTAGACCCGGAGCACCGGGGGCGCGTTGAGCAGGCGGCGGCCTTCGGCGACCACTTCGTCGAACGCCGACGCCACGACGATCGACGAGTAGTGGTTCTCGGCGAGATCCCCCGGCAGCGCCGGGCCCGCGATCGCGCCGATCTTGAGGGTCGGCAGGCCCTCCTCCATGACCTGCGAGACCCGCTCGTTCGATGCCGCCGCCAGCGCCCCGACCGCGTGGACGACGATGTGGCTGCCGTCGAGCACGGCGCCGAGCGCGCGCGAGCGATCGCGCACGTTCGTCGAGGTCACGGCGAGGACGATGAACCGTACGGCGCTCGCCAGGCGGCCGGGATCCGCGGTCGCCTCGAGCGGCGCGGGCAGCGGCGCGGAGGGCAGCCGCGGGGACCGCCGCGTGGTCCGGATCGCCTCGACCACGGCCGCGTCGCGCGACCACAGCACGACGCGCCGGCCGGCGCGCGCGAGCACGGAGCCGAGCGCGGTGCCGAACGCGCCCGCCCCCACGATCCCGACGGTGTCGCGCCGCTCGGTCGCTCGACTACCCGCGGTCATGTCGCCTCCGGTGGCACGTGCGCGGTGCGGTTCTGGTAGTAGTACAGGAGCTTGACGTCGTCGACCTGCAGCCTGGGCTCGCGGCGCGAGATGATCGGCCGGGTGTGGTACGACGACAGCCCGCGCACCGCGTCGTCGACGATCGTGCGGGCGTCCTGCGCCGCGAGCAGCGGGTGCTCGCTGCCCCAGGCCGGCGTGGCCAAGAGCCGGGCGCGCAGCCGCACGAGCTGGTCGATGACGTCGGCCTCGCCGACCACGAGCTGCTGCGGCGGCACCCGGATCAAGCGATAGATGTCGCGCGTCCCGGCGACCCGCGTGATCGCGTCGTACACCGCGCGGGCGACCAGGTGCGTCGCGTGGAACACGGTCAGCCTGGGGTAGACGGCGGCGAGCCGGCGGCCGAGCGCGCGCGTATACTCGGCGTCGCGCTGATCGTCGTCGCTGACCTCGCCGTCGGCGCCGCGCACGAAGCTCGCCGGATCGACGACCCGGCCCTGGCGATCGATCGACTCGCCGTCGTCGGTGACGTCGTTGCCGAACGGATCGAGCGGGCGGCCGAACCGGACGACCACCGAGCCTTCGTGGACGAGGATCTTGCGGAAGAACTCGAGGATGCGGCCGATCCGCGAGAACTCGTCGTCGGTGATGATGTAGCGGTTCTTGCCGGTCTCGGCGAGGTAGTCGTCGATCAGCGTCTCGGCCTCGAGCACGAGCCGGTAGTTGATCGTGGCCGGGACGATGTACAGCCGCTTGTGCGGCGCCCCGTCGCGCACGCTGTTCTTGTAGGCGGTGACCGTGGTGCCGAGCAGGCCCAGCTTGAGGTTCTTCTCGATGATGTTCGAGCGGCAGCGCGTGCCGCCGGGGAAGAACAGCGAGTGGTAGCCGTTCTCGAGCAGCACCGTCGAGTACTCCTTCAGCACGTCCTTGTAGAGCTCGAACTTGAGCCGGCGGTCGACGCGGTACGCGCCGAGGTTGCGCATGAAGTACGAGATGAACGGGTTCGAGAACAGATTCTTGCCGGCGCCGTAGGTCGTCGGCGGCAACCCGGCGCGCAGCAGCCCGAGACCTATCGCCGGCGAGTCCATGTTCGACGAGTGGGTCGGCGTGACGATGATCGTGCCGCGCTCGGCGCACGCGCGCGCGACCGCGAGCTCGCCGTCGGCGTGGATCCGCGCGTCGAGGTTGCGGATCGCCTGCATGCCCTCGCGCAGGGTGCCGGTCGGCGAGAACACGAACCCGAGCAAGGTCGGCGCGATGCCGGTCGCGAACTTGTAGACCCGCGGATCGAAGTTGCCGACGACGTCCTTGCCGTAGTGTCGCACCAGGGCGCGCAGCTCGTCCTGCTTGTCCGGCTCGCTCATCGCGAGCAGGCGGCGCGATAGATCGCGCCATCGGTCGATCGCCCCGGCCTTGCCGCCGGCGGCCTCGAGCCGGTGGATCTCACAGTACGCGACATCGTTGAGCACGTACTCGAGCGAGGCATCGCCCCCGGCGCGGCCCTCGGCGACCTTCCGGGCCACGACCCGACGCTCGACCTCGGCAAGCAAGCGCTCGCGATCCGCGTTGAACCGTTCCAGGCGGTTTTCGGCTTCCCGGACCGGCCGGTCACTGCCCATGGTTGTGGTGATATCACGCAGTTCGGCGCGGATCTTCTCCTTGGGCCTTGCACCGGTGAGTGGGGTATGCTGATGATTAGTCCACGCGGAGCGGTCCTAGTTGAGGATGCTCCGGGTCGCGGCCTCCGGTTGGGATTTGCATCCTGCTGGGCTGGCGGTGAGAGTGAAGAAGGACATTGGATGTCCCCTACCAAACGTCCACGGACCAAGAAGAAAGAGCCAGCCTCCCGCACCACGGGCGGATCGGCTCGCGCCGCGCCCAAGCCCAAGCGCGCGACCCGCAAGGCTGCCCCCGCTGAATCATTGGGAAAAGCTCCCGAGCGGGCCTCGCGGGCCCCCTCCCGAGCTGGGAGCGCCCCCGAACGGGTTTCGCGTGCCACCCGGGCCGGGAGCGACCGCGACGCCCCTGAAAGAACTCCGCGTCCCACCTCCCGCGCCGGGAGTGACCGCGATGCGGCGACCGTACCCGTACCCCAGGTCGTGGCACGCAAGCGCGAGCCTGCGGAAACCGAGACACCGCCAGATCTTCTGAAGAAGTCTCGTCGCCAGAACGCTACGAAAGCTGCCATGGAAGCCCCACCGGCGTCCCCTGCACCAACCGCTCCGGTGTACACGCTGGACGGTCCGATTCCGCCCGAGGCGGAAGGCCTGCCCAAGAAGGTGGGCGCGCTCCTCGGGATCGGCCAGCAAACACTCGGGATCAAGACGTTCCGCCCGGGGCAAGCCGAGGCGTTCGGGCACCTGCTCGCCAACGAAGACCTGCTCGCCGTCATGCCGACCGGCAGCGGCAAGTCGCTGCTCTACCAGCTGACGTCGCTGGTGGTGCCGGGCGTCACCGTCGTGGTGAGCCCGCTGATCGCGCTGATCAAAGATCAGCTCGACAAGATGGTCGCCAAGGGCGTCACCGCCTGCAAGATCGACTCGACGTTGACCGTCAAGCAGCGCCGCGAGGTCGACGCGCTGATCCGCTCGCCCGGCGGCAAGCTCCTGCTCACCACCCCCGAGCGCATGGCGGATCCGGAGTTCCGGGTGTTCCTGCGCGAGGCGTGCGGCGGCATCGGCGTCTCGCGGTTCGTCGTCGACGAGGCGCACTGTGTCTCGCAGTGGGGCCACGACTTCCGGCCCGCCTACCTCTCGCTGCGCAAGGCGCTCGAAGACGTCGGCCGCCCGCCGGTGCTCGCGACGACCGCGACCGCGCCGCCGCACGTGCGCGACGACATCCTGTTCCAGCTCGGGATCGAGGGCGCGACCACGGTCACCACGACCTTCGATCGCCCCAACCTGCACTACGAGGTGATCATCTTCTCCGATGAAGACGAGAAGATGAAGACGCTCGTCACGCTGCTGAAGAAGCTGCCGCGGCCGGGCATCGTGTACTGCGCGACGGTCAAGAAGGTCGAGGAGCTCTACGAGGCGCTGACGCGCTGGGGCGTCCCGGTGGGGCGGTACCACGGCCGGATGAACAAGGGCGAACGCGACGCGAGCCAGAACGCGTTCATGGAGTCGTCCGAGCTGATCATGGTCGCGACCAACGCGTTCGGGCTCGGCGTCGACAAGGCGAACATCCGCAACGTCTTGCACTACCACGTGCCGGGCTCGCTCGAGGCCTACGCGCAGGAGGCCGGCCGCGGCGGTCGCGATGGCAAGCCGTCGCGCTGCGTGCTGCTGTTCTCGCCCGACGACGTCGCGATCCAGGAGTACTTCCTGTCGGGCACGTACCCGACCAAGCGCCAGGTCCGCCAGGTCTACGAGGCGCTCGAGGCGTTCACCGATCTGCACAAGCAGGGCGGTCACCTCGCGGAGGAATCGCCGCCGACCGTCGCGAACATCGCGCTGTCGTCGAGCGTCGGCCAGCAGCGCACGCGCACCGTGCTCTCGCTGCTCAAGGACGAGAAGTTCATCGTCGAGCGCGAGGGCGGGCTCTACTTCATCGCGGACCCGCCGATGGACGACGAGCTCCTGTACGAACGCGCGAGGCAATACGAGGCGCGCCGGATCGCCGACCGCCAGCGCCTCGATGCGCTGCTCGCCTACGTCAAGGCACCGAGCTGCCGCAACCAGGTCATCCTGTCGTACCTCGGTGAGCCCGAGCCGCCGAAGTGCGGGCGCTGTGACAACTGCCTGCGCTCGCGTGAGGCGGCGCTCGCGGCCTCCACCGAGGCCACCCGCCTGGGCGCCTCGGTGACCCGCCTGCTCGACGACGACGGCGCCGAGATCCCCAAGCCACAGCGCGTGATCAAGACCCGCGTGGTGCGGATCGATCAGCCGCCGGCGACACCGACACCCGAGCCAGCCCCCGCGCCACCGGCCCCCAAGCCGGCCCCGACCGTCCTGCGCCGCAGCGCGGTGAACGCCACGGTGCCTGCCACGCCCCCTGCCGCGACGGCATCTCCTGGCCCTGCCACGGCCCCGGGATCCGGCTCCGGCCCCGCGGCCCCAGCGGTTGCGCGACCGGCGGCCGCGAAGCCTGCGAACGGCCATGCAACCGAGCCGGTCGTCGCCCGCCAGAAGATCGAGCCCGGAGGTCCCGCCGCCGACGAGCTCGAGGACGACGACGACCTCGACGACGACGAGCTCGAGGACGACGACGACCTCGAGGGCGAGGAAGGTGACGACGACGGGGACGACGACGGTGAACTCGCGGAGGGCGAGGACGACGACGACCTCGATGATGACGACGAGGACGACGACGACGAGGATGACGACGACGACGAGGATGACGACGACGACGACGAGGACGACGACTACGAGGTCATCGACAAGACCGCCGCCGAGCTCGCCGAAGAGGGCATCGAAGGCCCAGGCGAGGTCATCGTGCGCGCCCGCAAGCGCGTCCCCAAGGAACCCAAGCAGCGTCCCGAGCGCGAGCTCGACACCCTGTCGGCGAGCGCCGCGGAGGCGAGGCGGCGACGGCGACGGCGGCGGCGCAAGCGGCGCGCGATGCTGCCGCCCAAGAGCGCGTTCACGACGCCGGTGCTATCGACCGGGTTGCCGAGCGCGGAGCCGTCATCGCGCCGGATGTCGAGCGGCGGCGGCGGTCCGGTGATCGAATACGTTCGCGGTCCGATGCGGATCGCGATGGCGCCGGTCGCCTCGGCCAACCCCAATGATGCCGGGGTCGGCAGGCTGCGCCGCGGCAAGAAGATGCGGCGCTGGGATCGCGGTGGCGGGTTCCGCGAAGGCGGGCCGAGGCCAGATCGCCCGGACCGCCCGGACCGTTACGACAACCGCGGCGGCGGCTCCGGGCCTCGCCCCGACGGCTTCCGTCCCGACGCGCCCCGGCCCGACGGCTTCCGCCCGCCGCAACCCTGGCAAGGTCAGCCGGGGGATGCCGCCAACGGCATGCCCGGAGAGCGGCGGCGACGGCGACGCCGGCGACGACGACGCCCAGGAGAAGGTCCGCCGATGCAGGGCCAGCAAGGCTTTTCGCCGGGCGGCAACGGCATGTCGAATGGGGGCCCCGGCGGTGAGGCGCCGGTCAGCTTCTTTGCGCCGGTCGGCGGCGGCAACGGACCCATCATGCTCGGTCCCGACGGCCAGCCGCTACGCAAGCGGCGACGCCGGCGGCGACGCGGCCGTGGGGGCCGGCAACGCGAGTGGCGCATGCAAGGCCCCGGCGGCGACGGCGGGGTGGGCGGCGACGGCGGCGGTGGCGGCGATGGTGGTGGTGGCGGTCCTCCACCACCCGCCGGTGGTGGCTCGAACGGCGGCGACGGCGGGCTCTAGCCGACTGGCCGAACCCTCGCGAACACCGTAGGCTTACGAGCGTGCTCGACTGGCTCGGCTCGGTACAGATCCGGAAACGGAGCAGCGCGCGCGTCGAGCTCGATCTGACGCGCGCGACCGCGTGGACCGGGTGGGCGTTGTGCGTGCTCGGCGCATACCTGTGCAGGCTCGGTCACTGGTGGATCCTCGGCGGCGGCGTCCTGCTCGGCGCCGGCATCCTGTTCGCCACGTTGCGACGTACGCTGGTGTTCGATCGGGACGAGGGTCTCCTGCGCAGCGAGCAACGGATCCTCGGCGTCCGCCGGCGGGCGGCGATCCCGTTGTTTCACCTGCGCGCCGTCGTCGTCGCGGCGCGGCGCGGCGGTATGTATGTTGCGTACGTCGAGCGCCGGGTCGGCGGCACGATCCACCTCGATGAAGCACGCCGCTCGGCGCCCCTGCTCGCGCTCGCTGAAGCCATCTCGGAGGTCGCCGAGCTGCGCCTGGTATTCGATGCAACTACACGCGCCGCCGCGTCCGACTGACCGAGCCGCGAAGATCGCCGCCTTCGACCGCTCGCCGGAGGTGGCCGGGGCGATTGAGCATCGCGCCACGTCGCGCTACCGTCTGGTGCCCGATGCGCCGCTTCCTGTGGGTCCTGGTCGTGCTTGCCGGTTGCAAGGACAATGGCGCGACGGCCTCCGATCCGCCGCCGGCGCCGCCGCGCCAGCTCGCCGGGGTGTATCCCGAAAAATGGAGCTGCGACAGCGTCGCGACGCTCGAGGCGCTCGGCCAGCTGCTCGGCGGCGCGGTGAAGCAGCTCGACTCGACGATGTCGGTGCCGCGCGGCGTGCCGCACCCGTGCACCTATGAAGTCCAGGCGCAGGAGCTCGAGTACTGGACGTTCGATGTCGACTGCCGCGACGGCATGAAGCAGCGCGCCGACGCCCTGTTCGCGCAGTACAAGACGACCAGCCAGGAGCTCGTCCAGCAGTACGAGGCCAAGGCCGATGCCGGCGTCAAGCACAGCGATCCCGGCGTCAAGCACAACGACGCCGGCGCCGAGCGCGCGCCCGAGCTCGCCGTCGAGGTCGCCGTCGGCGCCAAGGGCCTCGACCACCACGGCCAGGGGCTGATCTTCATCGACGACGATGCGCCGTGCTACGTCCGCGTCGTCGGCAAGGATGCCGCCCGCCGGCTCGAGCTCGCCAAGCTGCTCGCGAAGAACCTGACGTTCGCGAATGCCCCGATGTCCCCGCGCGCGTTTCCGTGACCGGCCGGCCGCGCGATCCGAGCGAGCTCTCGGCGCAGATCCGGCTCGCGATCCCGATGGCCGCGCAGCAGCTCGGGTTCCAGCTGATGGGCATGGTCGATGCCGCGCTGCTCGGCCGCTACAACGACACCGCGCTCGCCGCCGCGGGGGTCGGCAATAACCTCCTGTTCGCGATCAGCTCGATCGGCGTCGGCATCGTCATGGGGCTCGACAGCGTCCTGCCGCAGGCGATCGGCGCGGGGAAGCGCGACGAGGCCCGCCGCGCGCTCGGCGCGGGTCTCCGGCTCGCGATCCTGATCGGCCTCGGCTGCACCCTCGTCGTGCTCGCCACGCCGGTGATCCTGGACCTCGCCGGCGTGCCCGCCGACGTCGCGAACGACGCGCGGGTCTACGTCGATCTGCGCGCCGCCGGCATCGTGCCGTTCTTGCTGTCGATCGCGCTGCGCTCCTACCTCGCGGCTCACCACATCACCCGGCCGCTGATCGCGGCGATGATCGCCGGCAACCTCGCGAACGCGCTGCTCGATCTCGTGCTCATCTTCGGCGTCGGTCCGATCCCCGCGCTCGGCGTCGGCGGCGCCGCGCTCGCGACGGTCAGCGTGCAGCTCGCGATCGTGGCGATCTACGTCGCCGGCGTGCGCGCCGTCGACCACCACGCCCCACGGCCGGCCTCGACGCCCGCCGACCTCGCCGCGATCCTGCGCTATGGGCTCCCGATCAGCGGTCACCTGTTCGCCGAGATCGGCATCTTCGGCGTGGCGACCGTGCTCGCCGCGCACCTGGGCAAGGTCCCGGCCGCCGCCCACTCGATCGCCCTCCAGCTCGCCAGCTTCACGTTCTCGGTCGCGGTCGGCATCGGCGCCGCGACGAGCGTGCGGGTCGGCCATGCGATCGGGGCCGGCGATCGCGCGCTGGCGCGCCGCCGCGGCGTCCTGGGCCTGCAGATCGGCCTCGCCGTGATGTCGTGCTTCGCCACCGTGTTCCTCGTGGTGTCCGGCACGCTCGCCCGCCTGTTCACCGACCAGACCGTGGTGATCGCCGCGACGATCCCGCTGCTCCAGATCGCCGCGCTGTTCCAGCTCTCCGACGGCGCCCAGGCGATCGCCGCCGGGGCGCTGCGCGGCATCGGCAACACCCGCGCGACCTTCGTCGGCAACGTCATCGGCCATTACGGCATCGGCCTCGTGGTCTCGCTCGCGCTCGGCTTCGGCGCGGGCCTGGGCGCGCCGGGCCTGTGGTGGGGGCTCTCGGCGGGCCTCACGGCGACCGCGCTCTACCTCGTGCGGCAGTTCTGGGCCGGCACCCGCCCTCCGCACACCCCGCCTCGGCCCGCGGGCGGCTCGGGCTAGAACTCCGAGCCGAAGCCGGCGAGGACGTGCACCAGGCCGCGGTTCGCGCCGTCGAACGGGATCGCGAAGTCGAACTTGAGGAGCTGTGCCGAGGTCTGGGGAATCAGGATGCGGAGCCCGAGGCCGGCGTCCTGGTGAAGCGGGAGCCGCGCGAGTGAATCCGCCGCGCCGCCGAGGTCATAGAACGCGACGACGCCCAACCGCAGCACCCACCACGGGTAGGGCAGCGTGCGCGCCTCGAGCTGCGCGTTGAAGTAGCGCTGGCCGCTGAACTGGTTGATCCCGAACCCGCGCAGGCCGGTGTCCGAGCCGATCGCGAGGAACCCGTTCTGGGTGTCGTGCCAGTGGGTGGTCAGCGAGGACTGCGCCAGGAACCGGACGACGTCGCCCACCGCCGGCGCGGCCGCGCGCACCGACCACGTGGCGCTGTTGTCGATGAACTCGCCTTCCTGATAGCGCCCGCCGAGCCCGGTCGCGACCCGGACGAACCCGTCGCGCGTCCACGGGATGGTCCAGCCGAGCGCCGAGTTGAGGCGCTGGAAGTTCTGGTCGGACCCGAGCGCCTTGAGGCCGAAGCCCAGCGAGATGTCGAGATCGGGGCCGGTCCGCACGTCCTCGGCGAGCGCGAACGTCGAGACGTTGCGCAGCGTGCGATACCTCGGGGTGAAGAACGCGTACTGGACGAACGGCACCGAGGTGACCTCGGTGCGCGGCAGCACGTCCTTGATGAACGCCGCGCGCTCGGCGTCATCGCCGGCGAAGTCGGCGAGCGGGCGCGGCTGCTGGCTGTTGTACGTGTGCCCGAACGACAGCTGCTGCTTGAGCTCGGTGCCCCACTGGCGCGTCACGTAGGCGTTCGTGCCCCACTGCCGCATCTCGTACTGCCGATCGAACGGCGTGACCTCCATCGTGGTCGGATCGACATAGTCGTACGGCCGGAGCGCGGTGCCGAGGTACTGGCGATTGATCGCGAAGCGGTGGTTGAACGACACGCCGGCGGCCCACTCGCTGGCGAGCGTCCACAGCGGCCGGGTCAGCGAGATCGTGCTCTGTGTTCCCTCCGAGTGCAGCCTGCCGTGGCTCGTCAGATCGTCGCGCGTGACGATGTCGCTGAGCTGCGCCCGGAAGTCGAGGTGCTCGCCGAGCAGGTTCTTGTCGATGAACAACGGGCCGACCGCGATCGAGCCCTGATCCATCGTCACCGCCGCCGCGAGCAGGTCGCGTCGCCCGAGGAAGTTGTTCTCGGACAGCGAGGTCGTGAGGTTGGTCAGCTTGCCTTGCTGGAACGTGTACGCCGTGTTGAGCCGGAGGCTCCAGATATCGCGCGTGACGATCAGGACATCGACCGTGCCGGGGGTGGCCGCGCGCACGGGGATCACGGCGACGACCGACGTCCACAGCGGATCGCGCAGCCGGCGCGCGGTCTCCTCGATGCGCAGCGGATCCCAGACCTCGCCGGGCGCGACGACCGCTTCCGAGGCGATCGTCGACTCCTTGGTCGTGATGTGAAAGATGTTGAAGAACTGGAGGAACCGGTTGGGCTCGGCGAAGACGTCCTCGTTGTAGACGCGGATCGTGCCGATCACCTTGTGCCACGGCGCCGGGTCGGGCTCGTAGCCACGCGCGGCCAGCGCACGGACCACGCTGGCCCGCTCGAGGCTCGACAGCGTCGCGACCCAGTCGCAGCTCGGCTCCTGCGCGGTGCACCGCGCCTCGGCGAGCTCGCGTTCGAGCGTGCTGGCTTCGCCGGACGCGGGCGGCTGCCTGGGGGCCGGCGGCGGCGGCTCGGGGGGCAGCGGCGCCGGGGGCGGTACGGCGGGCGGCTGGGAGGCCGTGGGATCCGGCGCGCCCGGTGGCGGTGCCGGCGCCTGTGCGCGCGCACGCGCGCTCCCTGCGAGGATCACGCAGGCGATCGCGAGGCGGCGCACGACCGCATCGTACACAAGCCGGCCGTCGCAGGATGGCGAGAGCCCCCGTTCAGGCCCCAGGTCCGTGATGTCGATCTCGACGCGGGCCCTAACGTTTGCCTTCACGAACGCCTGCCGCCAGCGCGACAGGTTCAAATCCCGGTCTGACTCGCCCTGAATTCCAAAAAAACATTAGATATTACGAGATGATAGCAACGTGACAGGAGAGGTTGCTGCCAGCTCTCGACGATCCCGATCACCCATGGCCGCGGAGGCATACCACGCGACCTCAGCCGGGGAGAACCTCGCGGATCTGGTCGAGCACCCGCTGGAAGCGTGCGTCGGGCACCAGCGCGTACAGCTTCTCGAACACGCCGCGCGCCAGCTCGCAGATCCGACGCACCAGCTCGGAGCGGGGCGCGGTCGCGCGGCGCGGCGCGGGCAGGGTCTTGTAGCTCAGCGTCACGGTCACCGTGTCGCTCGCGGCGTCGAGCGCGAACGTCACGTCGATTGGCGTGTCGGGGAACGGCATCTGCGCGTCGTGGCCCGCGGCGACGCGCTGCACGGCGTTGACCAGGTACGCCCACACCTGGTCGACGAGGTCCCACTCGTCCTTCGTGATGATCGGGTGGCCGTCGATCGACAGCTCGATCGCGCCCTCGATGTAGTTCAGGCGCTTGGGCGGCTCGCGCACGTCGTCGAGCGGCACGAGGGCCGCGCCTACGAACAGATAGGTGGTCGCTTCGATCATCAGAACTTCGGATAGAGCTGGCCGACGTGACCGCCGTTGAGGCCGAGCTGCCAGGTGATGCCGTGGGACGTCGTCAGCGGTAGCGGACCATACCCCACGCCGATGCGCGCGACCTCCGCCTCGTTTTTGCGCAGCACGTCGCGGATCACGTCGACGATCTCGTCGGGCCCGAAGCCCGCGGGCAAGAACGACTGCTCGGCCTTGACCGAGCCCTCCCAGAACTCGCGCGAATGGCGCTGGAGGATGTGCTCCACCACGTCGTGATCGATCTGGTACTCGCTGCCCGCGATGCGGATGCGCACCGTGTCGACGACCTTGGCGGCGTTCTCCGAGAGCGCGAGCGGTTTCGGCTTCAGCGACGCGATGAGATCGATCGTCGGCTCGTCCTGCTTCGCGATGTTCTCGAGGATGTTGTTGAATCCGGGGCGCGGGGGCGGATCGTGCGCCCAGCCCGCGAACTTCTCGAGCACGTTCTTGTCGAGGCGCGCGAGCTTCTCGAGGTGCTCCTGCGAGAGCTTGCCATACGCCTCGATCATGTTCGCCTCGCGCAGCGAGCCGAACTTCGCGAGCAAGGAGTCGTCGAGCTTCGCGAACTTCTGCAGCGCGGCCTCGTCGAGCGTGACGAACTTGCCCAGCGCCTTCTGATCGAGCGTAGTGAACTTCGTCAGCGCTGTCTCCTCGAGGCTCGCGAGCTTGCCGAGCCCGGCGGGATCGAGCCTCGAGAGCTTCGCGAGCGCCGCGGGCTCGAGCGTCGCGAGCTTTTCGACCGTGTTGATGTCGAGCGACGCGATCTTCGCGAGCCCGGCCTCGTCGAGCTTCGCGAGATTCAGGAGCTGCGCGTCGTTGAGCAGCACGAGCTTCTCGAGCTCGGCCTCGGGCAGCGCCGAGAACGCCACGGCCGCCTCGTCGCTGAGCTTGCTGAAGTGATCGCCGAGGCCGTTCGGCAGCTTGCCGAGCTCGGTGTGCGCCTGCCCGACGGAGAAGCGGCTCGCGATGAGGAAGATCTCGAAGCCCTGTGCGTTCGGCACGGCCTCGTAGGTCTTGATCCACGAGTAGCGCGAGCGCAGCGCTTGCAGCGAGAACGCGATCGCGGGGCCAGGCATGTGGCCCGCATCCTCGGCGGTGGTGATCACACGCGAGATCTCGAGCGCCTCGCCGAGCTCCTCCGCCTTCATCGCCTCCTTTTCGGCGGTGCTGCCCGCGTCCTTCTCCGCCGCGTTCGCCGCGTCCTTCTCCGCCGCGCTCGCCGCGTCCTTCTCGACGGCGCCCGCCGCGTCCTTCTCGGCGGCCTTGCCCGCGCCCTCGGCCTCGCCGCGGAACTTCGAGGCGAGCTCCTCGGCGAACTCACCGAGCTTGGTGCCGATCTCGCGGAACGCACCCATGACCTCGCGCAGCGCGCCCGCGCTCGCCTCGGCGACCATGCTGCCGAGGCTCTTCAAGCCGTCGAGGATGAACCCGCCGAGCGCCTTGAGCGCCTTCATCGCCTCGCCGAGGAACTCCATTGGCCAGTTGAGGAACTTCGCGATCGCGGAGATCACGCCCATCGCGCCGGTCCAGGTGCCGGCCGACAGGTAGTCGAGCAGCGCCTGGAACGCGATCATGCCGACCATGTAGCCGATGGCCTCGCCGATCTCCTCCTCGGCACCGGGCTTCATGAGGAAGTCGACGATCATGTTCGCGATCTTCGCGCCGAGTTTCGCGACCGCGCCCTTCGCTGCCTGCCAGACCTTCGACAGCTTCGCGATCAGATCGTCGAGCGACATGCTCTTGCCGCCGCCGGAGAACAGCTCCTGCACGGCGGGCCAGAACTGGGTCGCGACCTTCTGGCCCGGGCCAGCCAGCTCGCCACCCATGCGCTTCGCTTCGCCCGCGAGCTGCTTGTACTCGTTCTGCTGGCCGGGCTTCGCGGCCGCGTGGGGCGGCGCTCCCGGTGCGGGCGGCGGTTCCTTCGGCTTCTGCGCGACGAGCGTCGACGCGATACCGCCGACCACGCTCGACGCCTGCTCCGGCGTGATCACCGACGGCACGCCCGGCAGCGGCGGCTTGGTCTTCGGCGCGGTCGCCGTGGCGGGCGAGGTCGCGGTCGCCGCGGCGGGCGCGGCCTTCTTGTCGGCCTCGGAGCCGAGCGCGGCGAAGAAGTCGCCCGCCTTCTGGATGCCCTTGGCGACCATCCAGATCGCCTCGAACGGCATCTTGATGCCGTCCCACACGCCCTTGAGCAGGCCCTTCACGAAGCCGAGGAGGAACATCGGTGAGCCGCCGCTGATGATCTTCGCGAGCTTGTTCGAGACCTCGGCCTTCGTGTGCGCGTCGCGGCCCTTCACGGCCTCGAGGAAGCCGATGACGCCGGACTTCAACAGCGGCCAGAGCAGACCGAGCATCGGCAGCATCGGCATCCCGCGCAGGATCGCGATCACCGCGTCGAGCAGCAGATCGATGAGAGGCGGCTTGATGCAGTCGGGCAGCCACTGCCACGCCTCACCCGCGAGGATCACGGGGATCATCGCGGGGTTCGTGACGGCGATCGCGACCTGCGTGAGCACCTTGGCGTACTTCGAGATGAAGTCCGCGACGGTCTTGTAAAGGCCCTCGAGCCACTTCTCGGCGCTGGTGAACGCGCCCTCGGCCCACGTCTCCACGCTCTTCACGCCGTCGGCGAGCGTGTGGACGAAGCCCGTCGCCATCGACAGCAGCGGCACGCCCGTCACGGCGCCCGCGAGGTTCAGCGCGCCCGTGGCGAGCGCGGTCGTCTGCTGCACGAGCCACGTCACGCCCGACTTCACCGTGGTGACGAAGCCCTGACCGACGCCGACGATCTTCGGGAAAATCGTCCCGCCGAGTAGCCCCGGATTCTCCTTCGCGGCGTTCGGATTGTTCCGATTCGCCCACATCCACTGCACGGCTTCGACGAGCTGAGGGCCGTACTTCATGATCGCGTAGATCTGCGGCAGCCCCGTGAACAACAGGAGCGCGCCCGCGACGACCTTCAGCGGCCCGATCACGGGAGCGAGCGTCGACTTGATCTTGTCCCAGACCTCGATGGCCTTCTGCTGGATCCAGTCGGTGAGCCCGCCTTCGCCGGTCGCGCTCGAGAAGCCGAGCTTCTTCGCGACCCAGTCGAACGCCTTCGAGGCGATGCTCTTGACCTTGGAGAGCCACCCGCTGACCGTCGACGCCACGCTCTTGATCGCGTCCCACGCGGGGCCGACGATCGACTTCAGCAGGTCGAACACCGGACCGACGACGAGCTTCGTGACGGTGCCGATGATGTCAGAGACCTTCGTGAAGATGCCCTTGATGGCATCCATCACCGGGTTGTTCATGAAGGCGTTCGCGACCGAGCGAATCGCCTCGATGCCCTTGACGAGCGTGTTGCAGCACTTCTCGTCGCCGCCCTTCGCGCCCTCGAGCACCGCGAACGCGGACGCGAACGAGCCCTGCAGCTGACCGGCGATCTGACCGATGTTGACGCCGCCCGTGACGCTGCCAACCCAGCTCTTGATCGCGGGCTCGAGCGCGTCCTTGATCAGGCCACCCGGGCCCTCGTTGATCAGCGTGGCGAGGCCGGGCGCGACCTTCGCGACGAGCCCCTCGATCTTGTCCTCGGCCCAGTTCTCGACGTCGTCGATCCGGTCACCGACCCAGTTCGCCGCGTCGCCGAAGATGTTGGCGGACGCGCGCCGGCCGGTGACCGGGGCGTCGGTCGATGGGCCGGAGGTCACCTTCGCGCGAGCGCCGGGCGCGACGGCCACCCGGGCCGCGGGGCCGGCACCGGCTGCCTGGGCACCGATCGCCTGCGCGCCGTCCGCCTGCGCGCCGTCCGCCTGCGCGCCGGTGCACCAGAATTGCGCGCTGAGCTCCTCGGGCGACCGCGGGTGGGTCAGTGGCGCATTGGCGGACCGCATGTCAACCTGTGCGCCTGCTCGCCTGGTATCGCCGGGTCGGCTACGGAGGGCGCGCACGCGGGGGAGCGTCTCTGGGGTGCGCGCATCGGCCGCCCGCGCCTCCATCGCGCGCGCTTCGCGCTCGGCGGGGTCCGATGGCGATGACAGCTCGACTCCCGGACCGGCGGGCTCGGCGAGCTGCCCTCGGTCGTATTGCACGACGTGGGTCAGCTCGTGGACCAGCAGCCGATCCCCGGCCTCGCTGCCCGGCGCGAACTGATCGCGGCCGAAGTAGATGTGCGAGCCGAGCGTCACCGCGCCCGCGCCGGCGGCCTCGGTGGCCTGGGCGGCGGCATCATCGGTGTGGATCCGCACGTGCAGGAAGCGATGGCCGAACAGCGCCTCCATGCGTGCGCGGAGCTCGTCCGACATCAGCGCACCGCCCGAGGTCGGCAAGCGCTCGATCTGCTCGGTGGCGTCCGGGCCAGCCATGCGATCGCGGAACGCCATCGCGCGCCGCGCGGCGCCGTCGGCCCAGCCGCGGGCTCGCTCGGTCCATGCCCGAGCGGCTCCCTCGGTCCACTGATCGGCGATCGCGACCGCGCGGCGGGCGATCGGCCGATCGGCCGCCGCCTGCATCCACCGAGCGGTGGCGCGGCCGATGCCCAGGCCCGCCGAGGTGAGGCTCGCCGCGAGACCGCGCGCGTTGGCGCGCAGCGCATCGACGGGGTGCGGCGCGCCGGGGCCGCCGTTCGAGGCGGCTGCCTGCGGGTAGGCTGCGGCCCTGGGCGAGTCGCTCGCCGGCGGACGCTCGATGTCGCCGGCGATGTCGCCGAGCACCAGCTGGGGAAAAAGCGGCACTGGTGCGGCGTGCGCCAGCAGGTGTTCGGTGTCCTCGTGGCGCGCCCGGCGCGCCGGCGGCGCGAGCAGCACGGCCGCGCTGCTTGCCTCCACCGCGGCCGTGCCGTGGATCACCGCGCGCCATTCTGCGGAGTCCGGTCCCCAGAGCTCCCACGGGCGGCCACCTGCGCTCATGTTGGGCAGCTTCGCGAGCAGCTGCTTGGCCGGGCCTTCGAGCGAGGCGAGATTCGCTCGCAGGCCCTCGTCACGTTCGAGGCCATTGGCCAGGTGGCGACGTGCCGATGCAAGGTCTTGCTTCAGCGCGCCGGTCGCGACAACGGCCGCGTAGTGGTCGCGCGATGCGATCGCGCGTTCGAGCTTGGCGCGCGCGGCCTGGCCGCCGCTCACGTAGCGCCGGCAGAACCCTCGCGACTCCTCTTCGGATCCAACATCCGAGTCCCTAGAGTTCGCGGTCAGCGTCGTCCAGCCCGGACCCTCACCGAGCGCAAAGCGCGCACGAGCCGAGGCCGCAGCGAGTACATGTGTGGTCCTGCCGGGCACTCGCCTAGCGAGGGGATCGCCGACCGTGAGGCTACCTGACGCCACATCGAGCTGTGTCCAGTGGAACGGTTCGGGGCCAAGCTGCCCGCCGCGCCTGGCGGTGAGCTCGGCAAGCTGCGCAAACCGGTCGCGTGCCGCGTTCTCGTCGCAAATCCCGTCCCGGTTCGTGGCTTCTCGACGCGCGTACTCCCAGAGCGCGGTCGACACGTCGGGAGCCAGGCCGTACCACCTGCCTTCGGCGATCGGATCGAAGCCCTCCCGACGCGAGCGCTCGTGCTCGAACAAGTCGGCACGGAGCAGACGCTCCCTCATGCCACACCGCCCGGATCCGTCGCACTCCTCGACGGTCTAGCCCCTTCGCAGCGCTCGCCACCACTCACGGCGCGATCATAGTCCGGCGGCGTCGGTCGCGTCCACACACACACGCGCGCTCTGAGAGAGGCACTCACCCTACTCAAGATTACCCGCTAACTAAATGTCGCACGCGGGGCCAATGCAGCAAATCGCTGCAGGCCCATCGAATGCCTACTTATGCCAACTCGCGGAGCCCAGAAGTTCGTCGCGCTGAGGCCAAGCCGGCGCAGCCCTGCCAGAGCTCATGTCGCGCGCGCAATGCCCCAGGTCACGCGTGGGTTCTTGCCGAGATCATGGACGAGCGTGACGTCGGACAGCCCCGCGGTCGCCAGCCGCGCCCGCACCGCCTCGGCCTGATCGTAGCCGTGCTCGACGATCAGGATCCCGTCGCCGGTCAGGTGGTCGCGGGCCGCGGCGCAGATCCGATCGTAGAACCGAAGGCCGTCGTGGCCGCCGTCGAGGGCGATCACCGGCTCGCGGCGGACCTCGATGGACAGGGTCGGGACGACCGCCGAGGCGATGTACGGCGGGTTCGCCGCGATGAGGTCGAAGCGCTCGCCGGCGACCGGCGCGAACAGATCGCCCTCGCGCACGTCGACCCGATCGGCGACGCCGTTGCGCGCGGCATTCCTGCGCGCGATCGCGGCCGCCGCCGGCGACAGCTCGGTGGCGACGACCTGGGCGGCGGGAAACTCCTTCGCGAGGCTCACCGCGATCACGCCCGAGCCGGTGCACAGATCGAGGATGCGGCACGGCAGCGCGCGGCACGGCCGCGCCACGCGCGCGACGTCGATCACCGTCTCGGTGTCCGGGCGCGGTACCAGCACCGACGCGTCGACGTGGAACGGCAGGCCCCAGAACTCGGTCTCGCCGACGAGGTAGCTGACCGACTCGCCCGCGAGCCGGCGCTTGATCAGCGCGCGGTAGCTGGCCAGCTCGGCCTCGCCGAGCGGCTTATCGAAGCCGGTATAGAGCTGGACCCGCGAGCAGCCGAGCACGTGGGCGAGCAGCACCTGCGCCTCGAGCCGCGCCGCCGCGATCCCGGCGTCCGAGAACCGCTGGGTCGTCCAGTCGAGCACGCCGAGGGTGGTCCACGCCACGCCTTCGTATAGCACCTGGCGGCGAGCGTCATCCGAGGATCACGAGATCGGCGTGGTTGATTCCGCTCGGCCCGGTCACGATCAAGGCGCCCGCGGCGTCGAGCGCGCTGCCGGCATCACAGCGGGCCAGCGCCGCCGCGGGATCGCGGCCCGTAGCGGCGATCGCGTCCCAGGTCGTGCCATCGACCCACGCCCCGGCCGGAGCGGGCCGGCCGGCCGGCGGCGGGCCATCGATCCCGTCGGTGCCGACCACCAGGGCACCACGCGCCGTACCGCGCAGCCACCGGGCGAGGACCAGCGCCAGCTGCTGGGCGCGGCCCCCGGTGCCGTGGTCGGCCGGGAGGCGAAGCGTCGGCTCACCCCACGCGACGAAGCTCATCGCATCGCCCTGGGCCGCCAGCACCGCCAGCATCCGGGCGACCGCCTCGACGTCGCCGGCGATCGGCGCCTCGAGCAAGGTTGCCGCGACCCCGCGCGAGGCGAGCGCCCCGACGGCCGCGTGCGCCGCGCTCGCCATCGGGGCGATCACCGCGGCATGATCGGTTCGAACCACCGAGCGTGTGGCCGGCGAGGTGCCCCTTCGGGCCGGCGGCTCGGCCGCGAGCACCGGCGGCACGGCCACCCCGTGGCGCTCGAGGATCGCCCGTGCGCGCGACCGGCGCCCGGCGGCATCGTCCACGACCGCGATGCCCGGCGACGCCAGCCATGGCCCGATCGTGGGCCCCGAGCCGATCACCGCGAGCGTATCGCCGATCACGTCGCTGACCGCCAGCGTCACGATCGGCGCCGGCGCCTCGCGCGCCAGCTGACCGGCCTTGATCGCCGACAGCGCGCCGCGCACCGTGTTGATCTCGTCGATCGCCGCGCCCGCCGCCATCACGCCGCGGATCGTCGCGACCAGCTCGTCGAGCGCGCTGATCGGTACCTCGGCGAGCGCCGAGGCACCCCCGGAGATCAGCGCGAGGATGACGTCGGAGGGCGCCGGGGTCCGGACCAACGCCTGGAGCGCCAGGCCCGCGGCCACGCTGCGCTGATCGGGCACGGGGTGCGCGGCTTCGAGGAGCCGCCAGCCGCGTGGCAGCTCGCCGCCCGCCCCCTCCGGCACGACGGCGATGCCCTCGACGACCTCCCCGGCCCCACGCGCCATCGCCAGCGCCGCCTTGCCGGCGGCGAACGCGAACCGCCGCCGCCCGGCGAGCCGCGCCGCGACCTCCGGATCGCCGAGCGCCTGGCGTACGCGGGCCGCCGGATCGCAGGCTGCGATCACGTCGTGCATCACCGTCTCGGCGAGCATCCGACCGATCACCGGCAAGGCCTTGTCCGGCAATGAGAAGAAAGCGACACCGTCCCCCTCAAGTTCGCACATCCTTTGGCCACGCGTTTGCGGCAACGAGACGAAACAGACACCGTCCCGTGCGCAGCATGACACGCTCGCGGATGCCCGAGCTGCCCGAGGTGACCCTTCGCGACCCGGCGCTGGACCCGTTGCCCGCCGGCGAGCGCCGCTCGCAGCTCGCCGGCACACCGCGGTCCACCGATCAAGACTTCGAGGGTGCACCCAGGGGCTCATCGGCCGCCGGGCGTTCGCGCAAGCCGCGGAGCTCGTCGACGTCGAGCTCGAGCACGACGGCGTCTCCGACCGACTGGATCGACGAGACCGGCAGCTCGAGAACGGCGCGGTGGAAGATGCCGTGATCGGCCCCGATCCGATCGGCGATCTCCTTGCGAAGCTCGATGATGATCGATTCGATCCGCCACTGGGCATCGTCGATCATCAGCGACGCGACGGTCCCGACCACCTGACCATCGGCGCTGATCACGGTTCGACCCTGGATGTCGTCATGTCTTCTCACGAGGGCTCCTCGGTGGTGGCGGGCATGCTGGCAGGTGGTGCATCCTCCGTTCCACGCGCCTAGCGGCGTCCGCGCGCCCGAGCACACCGGCCTCGGCGCGCAGCTCGGCTACAGCACGCCTTCGAGGACGAGCTCGCGGGTGAGCTCCGGGTCCAGCGCGTGGGCGGCGCGCGAGCCCTCCGCGGCCGCGACCAGCGCGCCGTGGTCGTGGGTCATCAGGTCGCCGGCCGCGTAGATCCCGGGGACCGAGGTCTGGTAGTCGTCGGTAGCGACGAGATCGCACGCGGCGAGGCGCAGGCCGAGCGCTTCGACCAGCCCTTGCACGAGCGGCGTCTGGCGCTGCCTGGGCCTGACGAACAGCACGTCGCGCCGGATCTCGGCGCCACCCGCGAGGCACACCGCCGCCAACCTGCCGCGTTCGGTGCGGAGCGCGACGACCCGTCGTTCCTCGAGGCGAATCTTCGCGAGCCCGAGCTCGTCGCGCAGCGCGCGATCGATCGCGAACGCGGCGTCCGTGAAGATCACGAGGTCCTTGGTCCAGGCCCGTAACAACATCGCCCAGTCCGCGCATCCCGTGTCGGGCGCCAGGTACCCGAACGCGCGGCCGGAGAGCTCCCAGGCATGGCAATAGGGACACTGAAACAAGCTCGTTCCCCAGAGCTCGCGATATCCAGGGAGATCGGGCAGCTGATCGAGCAGCCCGACCGCCAGCAGCACCCGCCGTACGGACACCGAGTGCGGACCGGCCTCGACGTCGAACCAAGCGCCGGAACGCCGGATCGCCATGACGCGCACTTCGTCGCGCAATTGAAACCCCTCGTACGCGGCGAGCTGGTCGAGCGCGATCCCTCGAAGCTCCGCCGGTGGCGTTCCGTCCTGCGTCACGTAGCCGCGAACCTCGGATGCGGCGGCGTTACGAGGCGGCCACGCATCGAAAAGTACGACGCGCTTGCGCGCACGGCACAGCGCGAGTGCTCCCGCGAGTCCTGCTGGACCCGCACCGATCACCGCAACGTCGAAGGTCATCATCACCGGCGATGCAGCCCCCGTGCCTCCTCGGTTCGCGCCTCGGCGCGCTCGAGTGCCGCCGAGGGATGGTGCGAATGACTCGGACGAGATCCGCCCATCGCCGAGCCAGCACCACACACGTGTTACGGTTGCCGCGATGCCGTCCGAGCTCGCGAGCCCCGAGCTGCTTCCCCCCACACCCCGCAACCGCCCGCTCGGCTTCGAGCTCGCCTTCGTCGTGCTGGTCTCGCTCGCGGTGATGGTGCCCGGCATCTGGAGCTACTCGCTCGTCGATCCGTGGGAGACGCACTATGGCGAGGTCGCCCGGATGATGCTGCAGAACCACGACTGGGTGCACACCGAGTGGCCGCAGGACGGCGAAGGCTTTCGCAGCAAGCCCGTGCTGTCGTTCTGGCTCATGGCCGGCGGGATGCGCGCGGTCGGGCTCGCCGCCGACGGCGGGTATTCGGGCGAGATGGTGCACGACGCGCGCACCATGATCGCGATCCGCCTGCCGTTCATCCTGTGCGCGGTGTGCGGGCTGGCGCTGATGTGGTGGATGCTGGCGCGGCTGGTCAACCGCCGGCTGGCGTGGCTCGCCCTGCTCGTCGTCGGGTCCTGCCCGTTCTTCTGCCTGGTCGCGCGGCAGGGCATCCCCGACATGCCGCTGGTCGCGTGCGTGATGGGCGCCCTCGCGCTGTTCATGATGGCGATCGAAGACGGAGAGCGGCCGATCACGCCGCTCGGCACCCTGCGGATCGGCCGCCGAGGCATCGCGTGGGACGCGCGCCACGTCGTGCTCGGCCTCGCCGGCGGCTTCGTGGTCATCCAGGCGATCTACGATGCGATCTACTTCGCGGTGGCGCCGCAGCTCGCCGTGCGCGGCCCCATGCCTCCACCGGCCGTCTGGCTGCCCGGGATGATGCTCGTGATGCTCGGCGCGGTGGCGCGCGACGGCTGGCTGATCCTGCGGCTGCCGTTCATCCTGGCCGGCGGCATCATCGCGGCGATCGTCAACGAGCCGATGCCGCGGCGCGCCCCCGGGCAGACGCGGTGGCGATACGTGTTCGACGACGTGCTCGGGCCGTGGGAGCGCCACGCGCTCGATCGCTACGCCCTGCGGGCGATCGTGTTCGCGGCCGTGCCGGTCGCGACGCTGGTCATCGCGCTCGCGGTGCTATCGCTGCTCGAGCCCGGAGGCTTCCTCCTGCCGTCGCTGGCGATCACCGCGGGCGTGACCGTGATCTGGGCCTGGCTCGGCGTGTCCGCCCCCGGCGGCTGGCCGCTGCCGAGCTGGACCGCCACCCGGTCCATCGTCGACCACCTGCTCGTGATGTCGCCGATCACGACGATGCGGCAGCTGTACCTCATCGGGTGCTACGCGCTGCTCGGGGTCAGCATCCTGGCCAAGGGGCCGCCCGGGCTCGCGGTGGTCGGCGCGGTCGGCGTGTTCCACGTCGTGCTGCTGCATCGCTGGCGCGCGCTCTACCACGGCGCCTTCGAGCTCAAGCGCGGCCTGCTCGTCATGATCGTGACGTTCCTGCCCTGGCACATCGCGATGTACCTGAAGGACGGGGTCCGGTTCATCGACGAGTACCTGTTCACCCACATCCTCAACCGCGCCGCGGTCGGCGTCGACAACTCGCCGGGCACGTTCGAGTACTACACCTCGCAGATCGGCCACGGCATGTGGCTATGGGCCGCGCTGCTTCCGGCGGCGGTCGGCGCGGCGTTCCTGCGCGCGCGCACCGACACCCGCGAAGGCCGCGTGCGCTTCCTGATCGCGCTGTGGGCGATCTCAGGCGTCGCGTTCTTCTCGCTGGTCCAGACCAAGTTCCACCACTACATCCTCCCCGCCGTCCCGGCGCTCGGGATCCTCGTCGCGTTCTTCCTCGACGATCTCGCCGCCCGGCGCGAGCGGCTGCATCCGCTGTTCGCCGCGACCGGCATCGCGATCGTGCTCCTGATCTGCCGCGACCTCATGCACGAGCCCGAGCGCTGGATCGAGATGTTCGTGTTCCGTTACGATCGGCCGTGGCCGGCGAGCGAGCCGTGGCAGATCGATCCGTCGGATGGCTTCCTCGGCCTCGGCATCTTCTCGGCGATCGCGATCGCGGTCGCCGCCACGCGGTTTCGCCGGCTCGGCATCATCTGCCTCGGCGCGGCGGGGCTCGCGACCTGTATCTGGTCGCTCCAGGTCTACATGCCGCTCGCCGGCACGCACTGGGGCATGGGCGACGCGATCCGCACCTACTATCACCAGCGGACGATCTACGGCCAGAAGATCGTCTACTTCGGGCTCGGCGAGCTCGCCGACGACTGGCGCGGCACCGGCGACCGCTGGACCTTCGAGACCCTGGTCCCCGACACGCTGCAGGTCGGCCAGCCGATGACGCTGCGGCTCCAGGTCAACAAGGCCGACGACGAGCGCATCATGGAGCAAGAGCTCGCGCTGGTCGGCACCGCGACGAAGATCACCGATCACGCCGTCGAAGTCACGCTCGCGCCGGGCGAGCGCGCCAGGCTCGATCCGCTGATCGCGCGCGGCAAGGCCGGACCTCACGGCCGCCCGCCGGTGCGCGCCGTCGACGCCGATCGCCTGATCGCGTGGCAGCTGTACTGGCGCGGCGAGAACTTCTGGTCCGGCGACGAGATCTGGGGCTTCCTCCCCGAGATGAAGACCGCGTTCGTCAAGACCGACAACGTCGAGTTCACCAGGTACATCAACGACCGCACGCGCGCCCCGCTCGGCCGCCGCTACTTCGTGGTCACCGAGGCCGGCCGGATCATGAGCATGCGCGCGATGCTGCCGACCCAGCGCGCCCGCGACAGCTACGAGCTCCTCGACACGACGAGCAACAAGTTCTCGCTCGCGGCGTTCTGGCTCTAGCGCCACGGCGTGGCCCTCGCGCCGAGCTCAGAACGGGATCGGCTCCAGCGCCTCGCCGTTGTCGCCGTCGCCGAGGTAATCCTCGATCATGGGCGCCGGCTTGCGCTGGAGCTTCGCGATCCAGCGCATCGCCGCCTCGCCGCGGTCCACGGTCTCGAGCGTGATCTTGCCCTCGCCATCGATCTCGATCGTCGTCTGCATGCACCGGCCGCGCACGTGATCCGCCTCGAAGCGCAGCCGCCCCCGTTCGAACGCGAGGCAGCGCAGCATGTCATCGGCGCTCCACTCGTGATCGTCGATGAAGTCGACATCGGCATCGGCATCCGCGAACGAACGCGCGCTGATCGCGAAGATCAATCCCCAGGCGCGCCTCGCCAGCACCGCCGGATCGGCTTCGAGGACGATCCGGACGTGCACGCGACCTCCCTCGAGGCGCTTGAGCTCGGACTCGGTCGTCGTCTCGGTCGTCGTCTTCATCTCGGTCGTCGTCTCGGTCTTCGCCCCGCTCGGGGTCTCGATCGTCGTCTTCGTCTCGATCTGGATCGCGGTCTCGATCTTCGTCTCGATCTGGATCTCGGTCTCGACCTTCATCTCGATCACCCTCGGATCGACGGCGCGAGCAGCTTCGAACAGCGCATCCTCGATCGAGCATTCCTGATAACCGGCGAACCTGTCCGGCACGCCGTCGGCCATCGCACGACACTCGGCATCGATGCCCGCCTCGGCCCAGCTTGTCCATTCGAGCGCGTCGGCGGCCTCGGATGGCCTGGCTCGCTCGGCCGGCGCCCCGGTGGCGCGCTGCTTCTTCGCGCGCTTGGCCGCGGCACGCTGCTGCTCCGCGCGCTGCTTCTCCGCGCGCCTGGCCGCGGCACGCTGCTGCTCCGCACGCTGCCTCTCTGCGCGCTTGGCCGCACGCTCGGCCGAGCGCGCCTTCGCGCGCTGTTCGACGGAAGCACGGACCTGCGCCTCGTGCTCCTCGGAGATCGCTACTCCCAGCAGGCGCAGCTCCGTCATCGCGCACAGCGGGTCCACGCCATACCAGCGCTCGTAGGCCCCCAGGAGATCCGTTCCTTGCTGAGCCGGCAGCCACTCCTTCATCGCGTCCACAAGCCGCGCCTTCCGGCGCATCCGCCTGCGGAGCTGTTCAGCGGTCCGGTGCTTCTTCTTCATCGCTGACGCCCCAGAATGTCACGCGCGCGCGCGCGCACGACCGCGCGGCCGGCTCACCGTCCGAGGCTGACCGGGTTGCGGCCGATGCCTCGCGACCAGACGATCAGCGAACGCGAGGTCGAAGCGCTCTGGCGACCATCGCTCGCCGACCCGGTCGACCAGCCCGTCAGGCCCTTCACGCTCGTCCTGCCCGTCCTGTCCCTCCGGTCCCTCCGGCATCCGTTCCGCTCGCTCGCGGAGCAGCTCGGCGAACCTCCAGACGCCTCCACAATCCTCGGGTGGGCACGCCCTCGCACCCGCCAGGCAACGCGGCGCTTCGAGCTCGCCGGTCGTCACCTCCTCCACGACGATCTCGTGCGTCCAGCTATCGCCAAAATCATACAGATACGTGAATCGATCCGTGATGCGCGCGACGCGATCGAGCGTGTACTGCTTCTCGGGCCTGGGAGGCTCCCGGAGCACGTACGGGGCTAGGGCGGGACGCCCGATCTCGACACCGTTGACGTCGAACGAGTGCAGGTGGCAGTCGTCCCACCCCATCGCATCCTGGATGACGTGGTGGAGCCGCTCGAAGTTGAGATTTCCGGGCACGAGGAGGCGGCGCCAGATCGGCGGGTGCGTCCCCTGCAGCGTGACCTTGAGCTGATAGATCTTCGGCACGCGCGGAAGATATCGTCCCGGACTGACACTCACGGCGGTCCATCGCCGCGCGCAACCGCGACCCTCCTCCGGATTACCGCCGAGTCACCACCGAGCGCAGCCGCGAGGCGCCGTTCGACGCTGTGGATCGGTCGACTGCAACGTCGCGACGAGCTGCTCGGCAGGCAGCTGATCAACGGACAGCTTCCACGACGCTGCCGCCAGCCGCTCGACGATACGCTCGCGCTGTGCCGGCGGGGTCGCCGGGTCCGGATCCTGGGTGCTCCAGCGCTCGACGTAGCGCTCCAGCAGCGCGGCCAAGCTGATCCCGCCGGAACCAACCCCGGCATCGTCTTGCACGAGCAGCTCGAGCACCATGAGCAGCGACGCCATCGCGAGCGTCGCGCCATAGGGGAGCGCGTCCAGCGCCGCCCTCGCCCGCTCCGCGCCGAGCCGGTTCGTGAAGAAGCGGGCGGTCTGCTCCATGTCGAACGGCGACAGGTCGATCGTGGTCGCGTCGAGCTGCCCCCCGGCGGGGCGGCAGCTGACCACCATGCGGTTGCCCGAGGCGGTCGCTCCGGGCGTCTCCGTCGGACGCGTCAGGATCCAGAGCTGCTCCTCGGCCCCGCCGCTCGACGCCACGGCCATCTCGTCGAAGCCATCGAGCAGCAAGACCACGCGCCCGGCGTGGAGCAGGTAGAGGATCGCCTGAGGATTGCCGTGCCGGGACCAGCACGTGGTGCCGCAGGTGCGTCGCCAGCACGCTCGCCTGGCGTGCGGTATGCGGGTGGCGCTCGCGAGCCAGCCGGATCAGGTGACGCTCGTGCGCCCCCGCACCGACGATCTGCGGGGGCGCCGGAAACATGGCGCCGGCCTCGATCCAGACCTTGAGATCCACCGCCTCGAGCTCGCACAGGAGCTCGGCTGGTCGCGATGACAGGTCGAGAAAATCGAGCCGGCCATCCAGGTGTTCGACGTGCTGGTTGACCCGAGCCTTCCACAGCCTGTTGGTCGATGCAGCCTGCTTCGAGCGCCAGATCTCCTGCGCTGCGCGCAGTCGCTCGTTGTCTTCCCCGAACCACGTGACCAGCTCGAAGATGCGCTCCCGCAAGACGCGGAGTGGGTCGGCACCATCCGCCCATCCGCCCTCATCCGCTGGTCATGGTGCCGTCCCCGGGCCAGATCTGCAACTGCCTCGGCCACAGCGGTCCTGCGCACGATTCAATCGGCCAGGAGCTCGGTAAGCGTCGCGGCCGACAGCACGCGTTCACCCCACGCCTCGAGCTGCTCGGAGGATGCCGCCGCGAGGCGCTGCTCGATGGCGGTGTCCACCTCGGTTCCGAACCGCTTCCGCAGCTGGCGCATGAGCATCCTGCATTCACCTTGCTGGACGCCTTGCTGGACCCCTTGCTGGACCCCTTGCTGGACGCCTTGCTGAATCAGTCGTTCTCCTGCCGTCACGATGGTGTCCTTTGCTTCGGGGCCGACCGCGCGTTCCAGAAGAGCTTGCAGCGCCTCGGGTTCGACACGGTCGTTGACCAAGAGAATATAGCGCATCACCAGCGCCAGCGCCTCCAGTCCGTCCACTGCCCTCACCACTTCGCGCATCGTGTCGGCCCACTCGCCCAGGATCTCGACCACATCCGCCCGCGTCCGCCCGTGCTTGAAGCACGCTTCGACAAGCTTCGCCAGGGCGGTCATCGCGGCACGTGCCCGCAACTGGTCGTCCGGAACCTTCGACAGATCGTCGAGCACATACGCAAACCGGACCAGATACGGGTCGATCGCTGGCCTCACGCCATCGGGCACGTGGAACAGACCATCGAACGACAGGGCAGCCGACCACGACGTCGCGCCGTGATACAGCACGACCGGGACGATGATCGGAAGCACATCTTCCCGAGGGTGCTCGGCGCACCAGTGTTCCCAGATCCGGACCAGGTAGCGCAACAGCCGGAACGCCATGAGGCGCTCGGGCGTGCTCTGGTGCTCGAACAGTACGTAGACGAGCGCCTCGCCGCTGCCCTTCCAGGCCGCCGAGAACAACAGGTCGGTGTGCCGCTGGCTCAGAACAGGATCGACGAAGCTGCCTGGGCAGCGCGCCAGCGTCGACCAGTCAAGTGCCTCGGCCACCACCGCAGGAACCACCGAGCGCAGCGCTCCTCGAGCGTGTTCGGGCTTGCCTAACACCTCCTTGAATATCGCATCGTGCGGGCTGGACATACCTCGCGCCACCGTAGGCGCCTCGCGCAGCAGGGGCAAGATCGCGACTGAATATCTATAGAGCATCAATATCGAATTCAGCGCAATGCTCTAAACGTCCCACATCTGCGAAGCGTTGGACTGCTCTCGACATTGATGCTCTTCGGAGTCGGCGAGGCACCACCAGGCATGGCAGTCGGAAACGCGCTGCAGGAACGGTATCACCGGCTGCTGCCGCTCGTGTCCTCGGTGCCGCGGGTCAGCCACCAGGCGCCGACGATCGGCAGCGCCGTGATAAGCATGTTTATCAGCGCGACGACGTTGGTCATCGCGCGGCGCGCGGCCGGCCGAGCTGGTTCAGCAGCCAGATCGGCAGCGTCTGCTCGTGCCCCGTTGTGAACGTCGTGACGATCAACTCGTCAAACGACAGGCCGAACGCGAGGAGGCCGCCGGCCCAAAGCGCCGTGGCTCGCCTAGGCGAGCAGCGCCGATAGTTGGCCGAGGTCAGGTCCGGCGTGACCCAGTCCTAGGAACCCAGTGCCTTCGTGGTGGTGGACGCGGTGGTGGCCTGGACGAGCCAGCGCTCGAGCACGGCCAGGTCGCGTGCGGCTAGGATCTGGTCGCGCTGCTGGTCCGAGACCTCGAGCCCGCGGGCTTTGAGCACGGCAAAGAGCGCCCTCCTCGCTGACTCGATCTCACCCTCGATCTTGCCCTCGATCTTGCCCTCGATCTTGCCCTGAGCGCTCGCCGTGGCAAGCGCCGTCTCGAAGCTCTCGTATCCGCGTCGCTGCACGAGGTTGCGCAGGGTTGCCTCGTGCGCAGCCTCCCGGTCGTAGAGCGCCAACACGGGGACAGGGTTCTTCAAGATGCCCGGCGCCGTGAGCTCCTCGCCCGGCTTGGCGAGCCGCACCTTCTTGCCGGGCTCGTGAACCTCGACGCGCCGCGGGCCGAAGAGCTGCACCACCCACACATGCTGGGTGCCGGCGCCGAGCAACTCGGCGATCTTGTTCTCTAGTTCGGCCTCGTCCTGCCCCGTGTCGGCATACTCCACGGCGAGCGGCGGTGCGCCCGGAGCCCATCCGGGCTCGTTCGCGAAATCGCCGACCGAGACATCCGGCGCCCGAAGGTGGCTCGGGTCCTTGGAAAAGCCCACGTCGACGCCCGCCGCCTTCACGGCCGGGTCGGTCTCCAGTACCTCGCCGCCAATCAGGTTGGAAAGGCCGCCGCGCCGGCCGGTCGGCAGGCATAGGATGGGGTGGCCATTCGAGAGCTCGTAGGGGGAACCCTCGGGGAGCTGCTCGGCTCGGAAAGGGCCGGGCACCGGATAGGTACGAACGGGCATCAAATGGAAACGTAGCATCACTGCCGCCGGAGGCGATAGGCTCCATCCGGTGTCTGCGGTTCTGCAACGATCAGGGGAAGCCCGAGCATCGTGAGCAGGCTGCGCATGATGCTGGGTCGGCAACGATCCATACCCGCAGAGGCAGTCACCGGCTGCTGCCGCTCGTGTCCTCGGTGCCGCGGGTCAGCCACCAGGCGCCGACGATCGGCAGCGCGGTGATGGGCATGACCATCAGCGCGACGACGTTGGTCACCGGCACCGCGCGCGGCCGGCCGAGCTGGTTGAGCAGCCAGATCGGCAGCGTCTGCTCGTGGCCCGCCGTGAACGTCGTGACGATGAGCTCGTCGAACGACAGGCCGAACGCGAGGATGCCGCCGGCCAGGAGCGCCGTGGCGAGCTGCGGCATGACCACGGTGCGAAACGCGACGGGGCCGCTGGCGCCGAGATCCATCGCCGCCTCGATCATGCTGGGCGACAGCCGGCGCAGCCGGGCGACGACGTTGTTGTAGACCACCACGACGCTGAACGTGGTGTGGCCGACCGCGATGGTCCAGAACCCGGGCGTCACGGACCCGAGACGAAACACCGAGTGCAGCGCGATGCCGGTGATGATGCCGGGGAGCGCGATCGGCAGGATGAACGCCAGCGTGATGAGGTCCTTACCGAAGAACGTGCAGCGCGCCATCGCCAGCGCGGCCAGCGTGCCGAGCATGATAGCGCCGCCGGTGGCGACGAGGGCGACCTTGACCGACAGCGCGATCGCCGCGATCACATCGTCACGAGCGGCGGCGGCCGCGAACCAGCACATGGTGAAGCCCTGGGGCGGGAAGCTGAACGCGGCCTCCTCGGTGTTGAACGCGTAGATCGCCACGAGCACGAGCGGCACGTGCAGGAACGCGATGCCGCCCCAGGCCATGATCCGCAGCGGCCACGGCGCTCGGGGGCCGGTGTCCTGGCCTCGCCTTTCGAGTCCCCTCGGATCTCGAGGAAGGACAAGAAGTCGTGCTCGTCGTCGAGAATACGTCGGTGAACACAGACTGGGCCTTGAAGTGGCCGAAGATCAAGTAGCCATGACGCGGATAGCCCCAT
>Ga0308175_100000072_pt1 | contig 82372 bp, 58 predicted proteins | sample PhyCR1_3_FD_203893 | JGI IMG/M metagenome (GOLD analysis project Ga0308175, IMG submission 203893) | Soil microbial communities from UC Gill Tract Community Farm, Albany, California, United States - DLSLS.C.R1 | ecosystem: Environmental > Terrestrial > Soil > Agricultural land | place: USA...
GGACGATTGGCCGCTGCAACACGGCCATCAAATACATTCCGCAAGCCGCTTCGTACGATGCCAACGCAACACCCACGGTAGTGAACAATGCCTTGGCGCAATGTTATGCCATGCGGGCTTTTTGTTATTTCAACATTATAAGAATCTGGGGCGATCCGGTGGTGTGGACAGAACCTTACGCTGATGTTTCGCAACAAGACGAAAAGCCGCGCAGCGCAAAGGACAGCGTTTTAAAAAACCTGGTTATTCCCGACCTTGAAAAGGCTTACTCGCTGATGCAAAAAAACCAGACGCCAACCGTTTGGAACATCAACGAAGCCGCGATTTGCGCCATCGCTGCCGATGTGTACATGTGGAAGAGCCACGACAATAAAATTCAACCGGATTACAACAAAGCCATTAGCTGGATACAGAATCTTTTCAAGGCAAAAGCGCCTACGGGGAAAGTGTTCGGCGGAACCTCCGGCAGCGATCTTGAGCCAGGCTCCAATTTTAAAGCGTTGTTTCTCGATCCCTCAAAAACAAAGGAATCAATCTGGAGCATTCATTGGGACAACACGGTGAACGGTTGCGCCTGTCTGCCCGTTACCGTTGGCTTGTCAAACAACCAGGCAAGATTTGATTCCACGTTGCAAGCCGACTGGAAAAAAGTAAAAGCAGACATCCGCATGCCGGCTACGATTGACACACTCAACGGCCTTGGGCACAACGACAAGCTGCTGAAGTATTTTAACATGAGTGGTGTCTTCAGCCAGCCGTCCGGTACGATTGCAACAGACCTCAATGTTTATTTGGTGCTGTATCGTCTCGGCGATATTTATTTGACCTATGCCGAAGCACTGAACAAAACCGGCGATCTGGCCAACGCGTTAAAGTATCTCAACTTTATTCGCGTACGGGCCGGCTTAACCGCTTACGCAGCAAACGATCCGGCGGTAAGCGCAGCCAACATGGAGAATACGATCTTAACCGAACGACGGTTTGAATTGTACGGCGAAGGCAAACGTTGGTTTGATCTGGTACGAACCGGAAAAGTGGCGGAAGTGATGGATCCCGTTTTGAAGTTGCGCCAGGCAAGATTGGGCACGGCACAAACCGGTTTCGGTGGCGACGTGAACAAAATCTTGTGGCCGCTCTACCGCACCTTGCTGGAAGACAATAAAAAACTCGTACAAAACCCTTCTTATAATTAATCAGCGATTGTTATGAATTTGAATAAACTTTTTTTCGGCGGCGCAATCGTTCTTGTTGCTTCTGCTTTATCGTTGTCAAGTTGTGAAAAGCTGGCTTTGCAAAAAGATTACGACCGCAAGGCCGATACGGTGGACAGTCATGTGTATATGTCTGCATGGGATTATTTGAAGCAACGAGCGTTGGGCACCACGGCAAATGACCAGATATGGAAGAGCTTTTACGATGCCATCATTTACAGCGGCATTGATACGGCCGAATACGTAAAGCCAAACAGAACCTATATTTTCCCGGTTACCGAAGCCTTGACAAGGACCAACAGTAATTTGGCCGATGTTGGGTTTTTCGGCGCCTATCTTGTGAACGGAAAGACCGGTAAGCTCTGGACAGATTATCCGAAGGATTTGGTGAAAACGTATTTGCAATACCTGATCATTGAAGGCGTGTACAACCATTACACCTTGCCGCCGGTAAATCTTGTCGAAGTAAAAACCATCGCTCCGCCGGGCAGCCTTTCAACGCTTCCGGCGACCATTACAAGAAATGCGTCCTATCCTTTCGTTGCCAACCCCGATTCTAAAATGACGATCAGGGTGCTCAATTCTTCTCCTTCCAACACGTCGGATTATCCGATTGTGTTGAACGAAAGCCGCAACGTAAGAACCAGCAGCATTCAGGCCACGAACGGAACCATTCATGCCATTGACAGGTTTTTAACGACGACGTTAGGCCAATAACAAACAAAAATATTCGTGAAGAATCTCTAATGTCTCACAAAGCAACCGGTAAAAGAACTGGCGGTAAAAGCCAGTTCTTTTCATTCCATCATTCCTGCGAAACTCCTTAACTATACCGTGAAGCGTAGCGTATTTTTCTTTTTTGCTTTCTGCATTTTAATACCGGCCGCATTTGCCCAACAGAAGATTCGGTTAACCGATAACTGGCAGTTTTTGCGTCAGGACCTTGGCGGCATTTGGGAAGCCGTTCGCCCGGTAAAAAAAGGCAACCCTGAAGAAGTGCCGCTGTGGACAGCCGTATCGCTGCCGCACTGCGTGAATGCGAGAGACGCCGTTGACCCCGACGTGGATTATTATCAGGGCCCGGCCTGGTACAGAACATTGTTGGATGTAAACAATCCTTATGCAAAAGGGCGAACCCTTTTGCATTTTGAAGGCGCGGGCCAAAAAACAGATGTGTACATCTACACTACAAAAGTGGGTTCGCACGTGGGCGGATATGATGAATGGACGGTGGACATTACCGATGCAATTGCGGCATTCAAACAATCGGATACACTGCAAAAACAATTCAACGGAAAAGTCCCGCTTTCTATCCGCACCGATAATTCCCGCGACCTGGAAATGATTCCGTCCAATCTTTCCGATTTTAATTTGTACGGCGGCCTTTACCGCTATCTTGATTTGGTTTATGTGCCTTCTGTTTCCCTTGATAAAATCTTTGCGCAAGCAGAAGTAGACAGTCTTGGCAAACAAGGAAGAATAAACGTTCGAACAAGATTTTACGATCCGTTGAATGCAGCTGCCGCAAGCGTTTCCATCAAATTAATTGATCCTTCCGGAGAGACAATTCAGCAAAAGCAAACGCAACTAAGCAATTTAAAAGGAGACGTTGAACTTGCAAGTTTCAGCGTTAAATCACCACAACTTTGGTCAACTGAAGGCCCAATCTTATACACCGTTGAAACAACGGTAAGCACAAAAAACGGCGTCTTTACAGGAGCAGAAAAAATCGGCTTTCGTCATTTTCGTTTTGCTACAAAAGGACCTTTCTTTTTAAACGGCAAACGGCTGCTCATACGCGGCACGCAACGACACGAAGACGCCGCCGGCGTTGCGGCCGCACTGACGGAAGACATGATTCGAAAGGAATTTATCCTGATGAAAGAAATGGGCGTGAACTTCATTCGGCTGGGACATTACCAGAACTCACGCATTGCCTTAAATCTCTGCGACAGTCTTGGCATTTTAGCCTGGGAAGAAATCCCGTGGTGCCGCGGCGGATTGGGGGGTACTGTTTACAAAGAGCAAGCAAGACGAATGCTTGTCAACATGATTGAGCAGCATTACAATCATCCGGCGGTCATCATCTGGGGCTTGGGCAACGAGAACGATTGGCCCGGCGATCAACCGGATTTCGACAAAGAAGCCATTCGTTCGTTTATGAAAGAACTGAATGATCTTTCGCACAAGCACGATCCTTCGCGCAAAACAGCCATCCGCCGTTGCGATTTTTGCAAAGACATTGTTGACGTTTATTCGCCTTCCATTTGGGCCGGCTGGTACCGCGGCATCTACACGGAATACAAACAAATAACACAAGAGGAATTTAATAAGGTAGATTACTTCCTGCACATGGAGTGGGGCGGCGATTCACATGCCGGAAGACATTCCGAAAATCCCGACAAAGCCCTGCAACAAATAAAAGCACAAGGCGCGGCAGACGAACGTGCCGGCGATGCGTCGCTGTTTGGCGGCGCGGCAAGAGTTTCAAAAGACGGCGACTGGAGCGAATCCTATATCTGCAATTTGTTTGACTGGCATTTGAAAGAACAGGAAACCATGCCTTGGCTAACAGGTGCAGCGCAATGGATCTTCCGTGATTTTTCTACGCCGATACGTCCCGACAATCCTGTTCCCTACATGAACCAAAAAGGATTGGTAGAAAGAGACGGGACGAGGAAAGAGTCCTACTATGTTTTTCAATCCTACTGGGCAAGCAAGCCGATGGCACACATCTACGGTCATTCCTGGCCGGTGCGCTGGGGCAATGAAGATGAAGAGAAGATGGTGAAAGTTTATTCCAATTGCGACGAAGCGGAATTGTTTGTGAACGGAAAAAGTTATGGTGCGAAGAAAAGGAACAGCCCGGATTTTCCTGCGGCCGGTTTGCGATGGAACGTTGTCTTCAACAAAGGAGAAAACAGCGTTTCCGTTGTTGCCAGAAAAGGAAAAAAAACGGTGAGAGATGAAATCAAATTTCATTATCAAACCGAAAAGTGGGGCAAGCCTGCAAAATTATTGATGGAAAAGATGGCTGAAGAGAATGGCGTTGCAACGATAGAAGTGAAATTGCTCGACGATAAAAATGTACAATGTCTCGATGCGGCCAATTGGATTCGCTTTGGCTTAACCGGCGACGGTGAGTTGATTGATGACCTGGGAACATCGTCCGGCTCAAGACTGGTACAGTTGTATAACGGCAGGGCCATCATTCGTGTAAAAACAAAAAACGGCAAATCGGTTGCCAGTGCCAAAGTAGAGGGCCTGCCAACTGCCTTTGTGAATTTATAATGGCGTGATGCCTCGGAACTTTCAATGATGACAACCTTGCTCCGAAATTTATCAATTAAAATTTTGCATGAGACTATTGCGTGTTCTTGTATTCTTGTTAATTGGATGTTCATCCCAGAGAAAATTAAGTACAGCAACGTCTCGTACAGCGTTTGATGCTGAAGTCGCGACAACCTTGCGCAAGCAAGTAATGGAAGAAGCGCTGTGGGCGATGCAACAGGAGCCGGTAACGGTGACTGCACAAAGTTCTCTGCGAAGTGCCGGCGGTAAACACGATTTTTTTTCCGAAGGCGATTACTGGTGGCCCAATCCGGCAAGCGTTGACAGCCCTTATGTGCAGCACGACGGTATGACGAACCCAGACAACTTTGTGGCGCATCGTTTTGCCATGATCCGCTTCAGCAAAATCGTTGGCGCATTGGCTTCGGCGTACAAATTAACCGGCGATGAGAAATACGTTTTTGCTGCGTTAAAGCATTGCAAGGCCTGGTTCGTTGACGAAGAGACGTTGATGAATCCAAACCTCTTGTACGCACAAGCCATCAAAGGAAGATTTACCGGAAGAGGCATCGGCATTATTGATACGATTCAGTTAATGGAAGTAGTGGAAGGATTGAGAACAATGGTGCACGCAAAAAGCATGAATGAAAACGACCTCGCGGCAATAAGAAATTGGTTTGCCCAATACCTGAACTGGCTTACCACGCACAAGTACGGCAAGGACGAAATGAACGCAGAGAACAATCACGGCACTTGCTGGGTGATGCAGGTGGCCTGCTTTGCAAGGTTTACCGGCAATCAAAAACTGATGACATTTTGCAGCGACCGTTACAAGAATGTTTTGCTGCCGAACCAAATGGCAACGAACGGCAGTTTCCCGAAAGAATTAAAACGCACAAAGCCTTACGGTTATTCCATTTTTAATTTGGATGCGATGGCAACGGTATGCCAGATACTTTCAACAAAAGACAACGATTTATGGAATTATCAAACGGCGGACGGCAAATCAATCAAGAAAGGAATCCAATTTTTGTATCCCTATTTGAAGGACAAAAGCAGCTGGCCGTATCAAAAAGATGTGATGTATTGGGATGCGTGGCCAGTAGCGCAGCCGTCATTGATATTTGGCGCCAATGCGTACAGAAACAAAAAATGGTTGAACACGTGGAAGAAGTTGGATCACAATCCAACGGTGGAAGAAGTGATAAGGAATTTGCCGGTAAGGCATCCATTGATTTGGTTGAGGCCTAACCTCGACCCTTCCAGGTAGGAAGTACCACCGGCCGCAACGTGACCAGCTTAAGTGAGAAACTTTTTGTTCAACAAAGTTCTAAACGTTAAAGTGTGCGACGCAACGGAAGTTGAATAGTAGCAATGTAGTTAAGGACATAAAAATAAAACTTACAATGAGCGTTCATTCGAATAAGTCATACTCGCCGGAAAGCAAGGGTCTGTGGTTGGGTCTCCTTCCCACTGGGAAGGCCGGGATGCGCTGCCTTTTCGCACTTCTTCTCTGCAGTTGCATGACTGCGACCGTATCGTTTGCGCAAGCAAGCAACGGCGATGAAGACAAAGACATGTCGAACAGAGGCCGGCAGCGTGACCAGCAAGCAATTGATGAAGCGATGAATGGTTGGTGGACGGCATCGATGAAGAATCACAACCAGCGCATTGCCTGGTGGCGGACCGCAAAGTTTGGCATGTTCATTCACTGGGGCGTGTATTCAAAAGCCGGCGGCGAATGGAAAGGCAAAAAAGTTTCGGGCTACGCGGAACATTTAATGCGCAAAGAAAAAATTTCACGGGCGGAGTATTTGGAATTAGCGCACAGTTTTAATCCGTTAAATTTTAATGCGGAAGAGTGGGCAAAGAACGCAAAGGCGGCGGGCATGAAGTACATGATCATCACGTCGAAGCACCACGATGGCTTTGCGATGTATCCTTCCGCGTTTTCCGATTTCAACATCAGGAAACAAACGCCGTTTCAAAGAGATCCGATGGCCGAACTATCTGCCGCTTGCAAAAAGTACGGGTTGAAATTTGGCTTCTATTATTCACATGCTTTCGATTGGGAACATCCAGATGCGCCGGGCAACGATTGGGAATACAAAAACCCCGGCGGCGATTTGAATTTATACGGTGGAAGAGAATGGTATGATTTGCATCCTGAATTGTTGGCAAAAGCAAAAAAATACGTGGATGAAAAAGCGATTCCGCAAATACAGGAACTGCTGAAAAAATATCACCCGGATATTTTGTGGTTTGATACGCCGCAGAAATTGCCGTTGTCGGAAAACATCCGCATACTTAAAGCCATTCGCGACGTGGACAACAACGTTGTAGTGAACGGACGGCTGGTGCGTTTTGCGAATTCCAATTTTGGCGATTATAAAAACACGGCTGATCGTCCCGCTGAATTTTATCCCGTGACCGGCGATTGGGAAGCGATACCGACGACGAACGAATCTTACGGCTATTCAAAGTTCGACAGCAGCCATAAGCCGGTCTCGCATTTTGTTCGGTTGATTGCAAGCGCCGCTTCAAGAGGTGGCAATCTGTTGATGAATATTGGACCGAAAGGCGATGGAACCTTTGATGAAAAGGACGTAAATATTTTAAAAGGCATCGGTGCGTGGATGGACAAGAACGGCGAAAGCATTTACGGAACAAAAGCAAGTTCTTTGCCGCTGCAAAACTGGGGCGTTTCAACGTTAAAGGGTAACAAGCTTTATTTGCACGTGTTCAATTGGCCGGCCGATGGCAAGCTTTATGTTGGAGGTTTAAAGAGCAATCCCACCAAAGTTTATTCACTTGCCGATGCAAAGAAAACCTTTGCGTTTTCAAGAATCAACCCGACAGATGTTTTAATCAACCTGACGGGCAAAGCAATTGATTCCGTCAACACCGTTTTGGTGGTTGACCTGAAGAACAGTTTGCAAACCGATTCTATTCGTTATGTATCAACAAATATTCCGCTAACACGATTGCTTGCTTATGATGCCACGCAACGGGGCAAAGGCTTTGCCTTTGGCGACGGCAAAACGGATCGCTATTACGTGGAAGGATGGAAGTCGAAAGAGCAGTCGTTGAGCTGGAACTTTCGCACAACGGTGCCAACAAATTTTAAGCTGTTGATGAAATACATCGCACCAACAGAAACGGCCGGAGGAATTTATACCGTTTCGCTGGATGATTATTACACGCAAAACACCGTGAGTACCGATGCAAAAGGCACTGTGACGACAAAAAATTTGGGTGTGGTTTCATTGCCCGCTGGCCTTCATCAATTGAAACTATCTTCCCTGACAATTGCAAAGGCTGAATTAATGAAATTGTTGGAAGTGCAATTAATTCCAGTGGCGTCTTCCACCATTAACCTCGCTAAAGTTTTTGCCGATGCGGAGCAACAAACGAAAGTGATGCTGGCTGAAATTCCAAAAGCACAGGCGGCAAAATCCGGTGCAACAAACGGCATAACACCCGGAAGCACCAACAGCGATTTGGTTTCGCCGCGCACCTTGGATAGCGGTCAATTAAAATTGGTTTCATCAAAAGACTGGACGAGTGGTTTCTTTCCCGGCGAGCTTTGGTTCTTGTACGAATACACGAACAAAAAAGAATGGAAAGACGCCGCCGAAAAATACACGGCGAATATTGAAAGAGAAAAGACCAACGGTGGCACGCATGACATGGGTTTTAAAATCTATTGCAGTTTCGGGCAAGGTTATCGCCTAACGAATGATGCGCATTACAAGGATGTCATCGTTCAATCCGCAAAAACTTTGTCAACACGGTTTAATCCGGCAACAGGCGTTATCAAATCCTGGGACAATCGACCGAAGTGGAAATATCCCGTCATCATTGACAACATGATGAACCTTGAATTGTTGTTTGAAGCGGCGAAGCTCACCGGCGATTCGTCTTTTTACAAGATTGCGTTCAGTCATGCGGCAACGACAATGAAAAGTCATTTTCGTAAAGATTACAGTTCTTACCACGTGGTTGATTACGATACGGCAAGCGGAAACGTTTTGCAACGCACTACGCATCAAGGCTATGCCGATGAATCGGCCTGGGCACGCGGACAAGCCTGGGGTTTGTACGGTTTTACGATGTGCTACCGGGAAACAAGGAACAAGACTTTTTTGGAACAAGCCGAGCACATTGCCGCGTTCATTTTGAAGCACCCGAGCATGCCGAGAGACCTTGTGCCTTACTGGGATTTCAACGCGCCGAACATTCCCGCTGAACCAAGAGACGCATCCGCTGCTGCGGTGATGGCGTCGGCTCTTTACGAGTTGAGTGTTTATAGCAAGAACGGAAAAGAATACCGTAAGGTGGCTGACAAAATGGTGGAGAGCCTTACGAATTATTACCGTTCGCCGGTAGGAGACAACAAAGGTTTTATTCTCTTGCACAGCACCGGTGCAAAGCCGTCGAACAGCGAAGTGGATGTGCCTTTGAGCTACGCAGATTACTATTATCTCGAAGCGTTGCTGCGAATGAGGGATTTGAATGCGGGAAAGAAGTTGTTCTGAAAATTTGGAGCAAAGTATGCAGCGGATTTGCTGCGTACCCTGCGAAAAAAACCTGCTAATTGAAGATAGCTAAACATGAAAAAATATTTATTCTCCGTTTTATTCCTCACAGCCGCAAAACTCTTTGCGGCCACAATCACCGTTGCTTCCGTTGCCGAACTGCAATCAGCGGTTGATAAAGCAAAACCCGGCGATGTTATTTTAGTGAAAGACGGTGCGTACACAACCGCCGTAGATATTGTCATCAACGCTTCGGGCACAAAAGAAAAACCCATCATTATTTCCGCGGAACATTTTGGCAAGGCGGAAATTACCGGCCGCGGCGGCTTTAATCTCGTCGCGCCATCGAGTTATGTCGTTATCCGCGATTTCAAATTCACACACGCAGCCTCCAAAGCAAAATCTTCATCGGGCAGCACTTTCTGCCGCTGGGCGAACAACGTTTTTGAAACACCCGGCGACGGCGAAGATTTACTCATTGCCGGCAGCGACAACGAGATTGATCACAACAGTTTTCAGAACAGAGACGCGATGGGGCGCTTCCTTGCCATTCGTGGCACAGGAAAGCAGATTGCACAACGCTTGTGGATTCATCACAACTATTTCAAATCGCACAAAGACCAGGGCGGAAAAAACGGTGCGGAAGCTTTTCAATTTGGCTTGAGCGGCTTCAGTTTGTCATCAAGTAACAGCGTCGTTGAACACAACCTGTTTGAAGACTGTGCAGGTGAGAACGAATTAATTTCTGTCAAAGCTTCTGCCGTCACACTTCGCTACAACACTATTCGCAACTGCCCTGCACAATTTACTTTGCGACACGGAAACAAGTGTCAGGTCTATGGCAACTATTTTACCAACACGCCGGGCCTGCGCATCTTCGGCGATGACCACATCATCTTCAGCAATTACTTTGAAAATTGCAATCCTGCCATCAACATTGGCAACGGCGATGGTGAAGTGGCCGACGGCGCACAACTCACGGCACACGATCGTCCGGACAGGATACTGATTGCGTTGAACATCCTCGTCAACAACAAAGCAAACATTGTACAGCAAGGAAGAAAGAACGGCCTTGGGGCAACGAACGTGAAGGTTATGAACAATATCATTGAAGGCGGTGGTACAGCAGCCATCATCAGTGGGCCTTATACCGATGCTGCGTGGTCGGGCAACATTCTTTTTAATACAGCCGGTGCAGGCGACATGCCGCAAGGTACTTTCATCACGAATGATCCGAAACTTTCAAAAGATGCCGCCGGTGTGTTTCAGCCAACAACGGATTTTTCTGTTAATAACGGGCAACAGAAAATTAGCTTCGTGAAAATAAGCCCGCTTCACCCGGCTGATGTTGGCGCTGCAAAAGAAAATAAATGCGAACAACCCTTTACGAGTTATTCACGTCAAAATGATTGAATAACTGGCTAATCTCTTGTACAAGCTGCGACGGAAATCTTCTTTAGTTGCAACTTCATTAACGACGTAAATCTTTTGCTGTATGAAGAAATTTTTTCTCCTCCTGTTAACGGTTGCCCTTCTTGCACAAACAAGTTTTTCGCAGGATGCGGCACGCGATGCCCGCATGGAGTGGTGGCGCGATGCCCGCTTCGGTATGTTCATTCACTGGGGTGTGTATTCCGTTCCGGCCGGTACGTACAACGGTCATCAAGTGAATCGCATCGGCGAATGGATCATGAACCGCGGAAAAATCCCCGTAGCCGAATACCAGGCTTACGCAAAAAAGTTCAACCCCATTCTTTACAATCCCGATGAGTGGGTGCGCATGGCAAAAGATGCCGGCATGAAATACATCGTCATCACGGCCAAGCACCACGATGGCTTTGCGATGTTTAAATCCAATGCCAGCAAATGGAACATAGCCGATGCAACGCCTTACGGCAAAGACGTATTGAAACCTCTAGCCGCAGCTTGCAAAAAATACGGGATCAAATTGGGCTTTTATTATTCGCAGGCGCAGGACTGGAACAATCCCGGCGGTGCGGCCGCACGAAAAGTTGCAAGCGAAGGTTGGGCTAATCCAGACTCCGCAAAAATTGATGCCTACACCGCTGCGCACAACGGTCATTGGGACCCTGCACAGGAAACAAAAACCATGTCGCAGTACATAGACGACGTAGCCGTGCCGCAAGTGAAGGAACTGTTGACGAATTACGGCGACGTGGCCGTTTTGTGGTGGGATACGCCGACCAACATGACCGATGAATACGCTGCCAAACTGAATGCCTTGTTGAAACTTCAACCGAACATTATTACGAACGATCGTTTAAAGCGGCCCGATTATCCCGGCGATTACAAAACACCCGAGCAACGCATCCCCAATTTGAGCGAACTGGATGGAAAGGATTGGGAAACTTGTATGACCATGAACGAAACATGGGGCTATAAATCTTATGCGCACAATTGGAAAAGCACGGAAACGCTTGTTCGCAATCTGATTGACATTGCTTCCAAAGGGGGTAATTATTTGCTCAACGTTGGCCCCAAAGCCGACGGCACGTTTCCGCAGGAAAGCATTGATATTTTAAAAGGCATGGGCGAATGGATGAAGGTGAACGGCGAAGCGATTTACGGCACAACGGCCAGTCCTTTTGCGCCGGTGAGTTGGGGCCGAATTACCAAAAAAGAAAACAAAGGCAACACGATTCTTTACCTGCACGTATTTGAATGGCCGAAGGATGGAAAATTGGTAACGCCTGCATTGTCAAATGGACTTGTTTCGGTTTCACTTTTGGGAAGCAACGAAAAAATAAAAGCGAAACAAGAGAACGGTGCGGTAGAAATTAAGCTGCCGGATAACGCACCCAACAAAATTGCATCGGTGGTGAAGCTGGAAGTGAAAGGCGCTGTTGGAACAACCGGAAACAAAACGGTTTCAAAAGACAAGATGAAGGCCGGTGAATTAGATTGAGTAAATTCTTTTAATACTCTCAAATAACAAAAGTGATTTTATCTACTGCGCAGCATTGCTACACCTTGGTAGAAAATAAGATGTTGGTATCCTACGGAGACAGAAGAGACGATAGAAGAGCTGAATGATGAACGGAGCGTCGCAACATCAGCTCAATAATAGCAACGCAGCCGACAACCAAATAATCAAAACATGAATTTATTTTCTTTCAAAAAATTTGTTTTCGTTCTCGCTGTCAGTTCGCTGGCGATTGTTTCCAACGCACAGGATACGTTGTCTAAATATATTCTTACACCAAAAGAAAGTCCCTCGCCAAAAATTAACGGGCCGAAAATTTTCGGCGTTCGTCCCAATCACCCGATTCTTTTTACCGTTCCCGCAACGGGCACAAGACCGATGACCTTTTCGGCTGATAATCTTCCGAAAGGCCTGATGCTTGATGCAAAAACCGGAAGGCTTTCCGGCTCTGTTTCAAAACCCGGCGAATACGTTTTGGTGCTTCGTGCGAAAAACAAGTTGGGCGAAGTAAAACGTTCTTTCAAAATTGTCGTCGGTGAAACAATTGCTTTAACGCCGCCGATGGGTTGGAACAGTTGGAACGTTTACGCATCAAAAGTGACGCAGGAATTGGTTGTCGCTAACGCAAGAGCAATGGCTTCTTCAGGTCTGATTAACCACGGCTGGAACTACATGAACGTTGACGACGTGTGGCAGGGAAAAAGGGGCGGAGAATACGGCGGCATTCTTCCCGATTCAACCACCTTTCCAAACATGCAGGCATTGGTTGATGAAATCCACAGCCTGGGTTTGAAAGCCGGTATTTATTCAACGCCCTGGGTTGAATCGTATGGTCATCATATCGGCGGCTCGTCGCAAAATCCCGAAGGCATTTTTGCAAAGACAACCGAGAACGTTCCCCGCAACAAGAAACAATTGCCCTACGCCATTGGTCAATACACGTTTTGGGACAAAGACGTAAAGCAATGGGCCAAGTGGGGCTTTGATTATTTAAAATACGATTGGAACCCGATTGAAGTTCCTGAAACAAAAGCCATGTACGACTTGCTGCGGGCCAGCGGCCGTGACGTTGTTTTCAGCCTTTCTAATTCAACGCCGTTTGCATCCATTGGTGAATTATCAAAGATTGCGAATGCATGGAGAACCGGCGGTGATATCAGAGATAATTGGAAGAGCTTAAAAAGCCGCTTGCTCACGCAGGACAAATGGGCGCCGTATGCAAGCCCCGGTCATTGGAACGATCCTGACATGATGATCGTTGGCTGGGTGGGGTGGGGCAAAGGCACTTATCCAACGCATCTCACCCCCGATGAACAATATTCGCACATGAGCGCCTGGTGTTTGCAATCCGTGCCTTTGCTGTTGGGTAACGATTTGACGAAACTGGATGATTTCACGTTGAGTCTTTTAACCAACGATGAAGTTCTGGCGATTAATCAAGACCCCTTAGGTAAACAGGCAACGGTTGTTTCTACAATAGATTCTTGCGGCGTGTTGGCAAAAGATCTTGAAGACGGAAGCAAAGCCGCTGGTTTGTTCAACGTTACCGATGGAATGACGAGAAGGCTTTCCGTAAAATGGACAGAGCTTGGCATCAAAGGAAAATACATTGTTCGTGACCTGTGGCGTCAAAAAGACATTGGAACTTTTGACGAAGAATTTTCGGCCGATGTTCCGCCGCATGGCGTGGTAATGATCAGCCTTCGCAAAGCAAAAGGTTAAGCGGCATACGCTATTGTTTCCGTGTTATTTTCTTGCGGCGTTAATGATTGCTTGCCAGGTTGGATAAGTTGCAGACGTGTTCAATGTTTCCCGCACAACAGCCATGCACGAAGGCTCGAAGTAAGAAGCCAGAACCAATACCGGCACGCCAGCCGTCCGCTTAAAAGGCGCACCAATTTGGTAGCCGGGTTCTTTGTTGTCCGCTCGTTTTTTGTCGAAGGCCACGGTGCTGTTGACAAATTCGGGATGCGTTTTTTCACCGCTCACGAAGGGGATTAGAAAATCAATTGATTTCTGTACCGATGCGCCAGAAGGAGAAGTGTAACGGTAGAAATCCTTGCCGGTGGCACGTTTCAGTACAGTGGCCAAACTAATCAGGGGTTCGAGCGTGTAGGTGTGATAATGCAAGGCATCTCTTTCGTGGAAATCAATGCCGCTTCCGTCGGACAACAGGTTCTTTTCAATTTGTGCGGGCAGTTCATCAGCAATATACTTTTTGTAAGTGTCGTTGTTCAGCAGGTAAGCAATGAAGCCAATGACTTTCAGGCGGTGCGAATTCCAGTTGTTGAACGACGTTTTCTTTGTTTTGGGTAAGGCCGTTTTTATTTCTGCATCGGCCATCTTCACCAGCCAGTTGTTGATTGATTTTTTCTGCTCAGACGACAGGTTATTCTTTACCAAATCATAAGCGAAGAACAGGTCTTCAAATTTTGTATCGTTGATTGGGTTGCCTTGTGGCTGATTCACGGTTGCCCACGCTGCGATGTATTCTCCTGCTTTTTGCAAATGATTTTTCTTGCCTTCAATTGCGTAGGCTACCGCCAACGAATAAATCTTCTCGACGTCCTTTAACGATTTTCCCGTCCTGATTTTTTTGGGATCGGTGGCAAGATGTCCTTCCGATACAACCGTGTCAACGGGGTTGGGTGTTTGTTCGAGTGCTTCATCGGCGGTGTTTTTTAGCGACGCATAAAACTTTTTTACGCTGCTGTCTTTTGCAACCAAATTGTGCAAGTTCGAAATTTCTTTTTTGGTCAGGCTTGCGAATTGTGAAAAGCCGTTTTGTGCAAGGAAGGACAAAAGCAAAACAAAGAAGTACTTCATGGTTTGTTCTTTAAAAGCAGCACAAGTTTACGTTCAATCGGATAAATTACAAGCCCGGAAGCGCAGTGCAAACCAATGCCGCAAACGGCCTTTGTTATTGGCGCAAACAAGGGCCTCAATTTACCCGCACACACTGTAAGTTTGTAACCTCACCAACAACAGCAAAAAACATGAAACGAATTGTATGGTTCATGCACGTAACACTGGACGGCTTTGTAGCCGGGCCAAATGGCGAAATGAATTGGATAAACGTGGGCGAAGAACTCTTTGAATACGCCGGGCGGGGAACTGCGGCTGCCGACGTAGCACTTTATGGTCGCGTAACCTACGACATGATGCAGGCCTACTGGCCCACGGCTGCCAACAAGCCCAGTCCCTCCAAGCACGATATCGAGCATTCGCGGTGGTACAACAACGTAACCAAAGTAGTTGTTTCAAAAAGCCTGAAGGGAAAGGAGCTTGACAACACAAAAATCATCAGCGAGAACCTTGCGGAAGAAATTCAAAAGCTGAAGCAAGGCGAAGGCGCCAACATCGTCATGTTCGGTAGCCCGAGCATTGGGCACCTGCTCATGCAACAGAATTTGATTGATGATTATTGGTTGTTTGTCAACCCGGTTGTGTTAGGCGAAGGCATTCCATTGTTTGCAGGGAGCAAACTGAAATTAAAATTGGTGTCGAGTGAAAGTTTATCATCGGGTGTGGTGGCGCTGCATTATGAGAAGTAATTGGCAATGTTGGAGAGAAAAATGACAGAATAAATATTCATTGTTCAATAGAATTGTTACAGTACAAGAGTGCGACGCAAGAGAAGCCCAATAGTAGCACCTAAGCTAAGTCCATAAAAATAAAAGCCCCGAATCTATCGGGGCTTTATCGTTGCATGGTTGTACAAATTCATTAACGCCTCCTGCTCAAATCCACCAGCTTATCCTTCGCTTTTATCATCTCCGCGCCGGCCATTAAAAAAGCGCCCAAGCCGTGCGTATCGTTGGTTTCTCTCGGACGATTAAAGTAATAAGAAATGTCTTCTTCCACCGACGTGCCGATGCAGATGTCGGGTATTTGTCCGTCGGCGGTGATTCGTTTCACCAATGCGTCCCAGCCTCTTTGCGCAACCGTGATAAAGCGCTTGTTAATCCAGCCTTCGTTCACGGCCTTTGCAACGGTGTACACGTACATGGCCGTTACGGAAGATTCAAGATACGATTCCGGTTTGTCCAGCAGCTGATGCCACATCCCGCTCGTGTCCTGGTAGCGGGAGAAGCCAACGATTTGCCGAAGCAAAAGCTTTGTGAGTTCGGCACGCTTTGGATGGTTCGCCGGAAGATTGTTCAACAATTCTACTTGCGCCAAGGCCACCCAACCGTTGCAACGTCCCCAGCGTGCCACGCCGTTCATGTTCTCATCGTTGAAAAAGGTATGGAAGTAAAGTCCCGTGGTGGAATCGTAAATGTAGCGGTTGAAGTTTTCGACTTGCTGAATTGCAAAATCAAAATACTTTTTATCGCCGGTCAGTTTGCCCATTCGTGCCAGGTAAGGAACGCTCATGTACAAATCATCGGCCCACAACGTCATCTTGCGCGGACCGTTCCTCGCCAGCGTTCCATCTGAAAACCTTACTTGTTTGTTGAGGATGTAATCGCTTACACGATTCAGGTAGTCAAGATAATCTTTGCGCTTGTCGAAGGCATATACGTCAAGCAAGCCCGCCGACATGGAGCCGCAATCGTCCAGCGAACCAATGCGAAACACCGGACGGTATTCCACGCCGTTGTTGCCAGCGTCAAACATGCGTTTGAAATAATTAAGGTTGTCGAAAATGAAGTTGAAATTCTTGCGTGAATAATCACGATACTTTGCTTCGTTCAGCACATCGCTGATGCGCAACATGCCCACCGTGAGCACGCCGTTCACGTATTGCCATTTATCGAACTTGCTTTCGGCCTTTACGTTGTTGGTGGTGTCTTTGCCTTTTGTGCTCGAAAATTTTTCTCCCGTTTTGTTGTTCACAAACTGGAAAGAAGTTGTTTGCAAAATGTGGTCGGCTACTCTTCGCACCACTTCCTCAGTATTCGTTTGCGCAAAAAGCGTGGAGGAGAAAAACAAGAAAGGAACTAACAATCGTTTCATGGTTGCTTTTTTATTGTGTACTGAGCTAAGGTGCTGCTATGAAACTTCTCTTGCGTCGCACTCTTGTACTGTAACAATTCTATTCGGCAATGGTCTGAACCACGATTTGGGGAGATTCAACGATTTACAGGATGGCCATTATTTCTTCATAATCCTCAAAATCCACCCAAATCATGGTTCAGACTTCGTCCTGGCCTTCAGCTGCGCTGCGTACAACGACGCCGGTTGCAAGCCTTCTTTGTTTTGCCCTTCCCATTCGCCGTCGGGACGGTCTTTGAAACGCCCCGGAACTTTCGTGCCTTTCAAGCCAATGCAATAATTCTTTCCGTTCACCCACGGACTTTGCACCGCCACTTTTTTGGCCGTGCAATTCCAAAGAATTTGCGTCACGCCAACCCAACCGTGACCGCTTCCGTAATTGCCACGATCTTGAATATTGATTTCACCATCGGTCACAACGTTGTCATACAGCGTTCCGCTCGACCACCGGTGATGCGGGCCAATGTCGGCGTGGGTTCTCTTTGCCGTGCAGTTGTAAAACACGTTCGGGCCGCAGGTTCTGGCTTGTGTAACGTAATCGTGCCGTCCGTCGGTTGCTTCGCAATTGTCAAAAAGATTTTGCTGGCCTTCGTTGCAAAAGGAATAACGACGACCGCCGGTGATCACGGACTTGTGCTCAAAGCAACCGCATTTCGTTACCGTGATGTTCTTCGCCCATTCGTTCAGGTGCACGCAGGCATAAGCAAAATACTTTGCCGTTACGTTGCGCACCCAGCCGTTTTCAATCTTGTCGAAGGATACCGCATCCCACGCATGATTCTCGGCCGTATCGCTTGTAAATGCCGATTCGCAGGCAAGATTTTCAACACCGATGTGATTGATACGGCCGTCAAAATTGTACTTGAAAATTTCACCGCCGCCGTACTTCGGTTCCATTGCCATCACAACGGGATTGTCAATAAAAATTTTATTGCCCTCAACTTTCGTTACTGCTCTTTCATATTGCAGGTTGTATTCTTTCGGCTGCCATTGTTTGGTGCCGCCTCTTGCTTCAATTTGGTCCATCTTCAAATCTCTTATCCATTGCTCCGTGCCGGAACGATAAAGAATGATTCTGTCACCGGCCTTGTAACCGTTTGCCGACTCAACGGTGAATGATTTTGCACCAACGGGAACGTAAGCATCCGTAATCGTTGTTCTCGTTCCTTTTACTTCCTGCACCTTGCCGCTTCCGGAAACATCAATCAATGGCCGGTTAACGGTTCCTGCTGCAATCAGTTTCGTATCGGCACCTTCGCCGCGCAACACAATGCCGCTGGTTTCAACTTTTATTTTATCGTTGATGATATAGGTTCCTTTCTTCAACAACACAGCACCGCGAAAACCTTTTTTATCGAGCGGTTGTTTGCTTAGTTCATCAATGGCTGATTGAATTTCCTGTTCAGCGTTTGCCGAAGGTGAAACCGTTTTTACAACGGCAATAGAAGGAATGTCTTTGTCGCCGGCATAAAACCCAACACGACTAAAATCGGGAAGGATGTTTCCTTTTTCATCGGGTGTGTAACTGAGCAAACCGTCTTTGTTTTGGGTCACAAATTTTGAGCTCCAGTCTTTGGCGGAACGAAAAGCAAAAAATGCTGTAAAAATGAGCAGGAGAGAGGTCGGGATTTTTTTCTTCATAAAAACAATCGTTAATCGCAACTTAATATTCGGCCAAATTTTTTTTACCGAATGGCCTTTGCCAGAATTGTTGAATAGTATGCTAACGAAATAAAACGACTACGCTTGATTTATGTTTCTATTGCACCAATCAATTTTATTGTTTGCTTAATGAACCCTGAACCATGATAAAAATCGCAAGGTTTTTTCTACTCCTGTTAAGTATCAGTTTTTCAATTATCTCTCTTGCGCAAACGAAGTCTTTTTACAACGTAAAAGAACTCGGCGCAAGAGGCAACGGTACAATAAGCGATACGAAAGCTGTAAATAAAGTGATCGAAGACGCAGCCGCAGCAGGCGGCGGAACAGTTTATTTTCCCGCCGGAAATTATTTGCTCGGTTCCGTTCGTCTTAAAAGCAATATCTGTTTGTTTATTGAACAGGGCGCGACATTAATTGCTTCATCTGATTCAACCGAGTTTGACAAGCCCGAACTGAGCGTGAACGATACGTACCAAGATTACGGTCACAGTCACTGGCACAACAGTTTTATCTGGGGCGAAAAACTGCACGATGTTTCCATCGTTGGCAACGGCCTTATTTGGGGGAAAGGCCTGGTGCGCAGCGGACGTAAGGGCGATCAAAAGCCCAACAAAGCCATTGCGCTTTTGAATTGTCGCAACGTCACCATCAAAGACGTTTCCATTTTGCACGGCGGCTGGTTTGCCATTCTTGCAACCGGCGTTGACAACCTTACTCTCGACAACCTGAAAGTGGATACCAACCGCGACGGCTTTGACATTGATTGCTGCAAAAACGTTCGTGTTGCCAACTGCACCGTTAACTCGCCTTTTGACGACGGCATTTGTTTGAAGAGTTCATTCGGTCTTGGATATGCAAAGCCAACCGAAAATGTTACCATTACCAATTGCCAGGTGAGCGGTTATGATGAAGGAACTTTGCTTGACGGTACATTCAAGCGTGAATACAAACGGTATTCCGACAGTTCGGCGACCGGTCGCATCAAGTTTGGTACAGAGTCGAACGGCGGCTTTAAAAACATCACCATCTCCAACTGCGTGTTTGATTATTGCCGCGGCTTGGCATTGGAAACAGTGGACGGCGCTTTGCTCGAAGATGTAACCATCAGCAACATTACCATGCGTGATGTTTTGAACGCACCCATCTTTATTCGACTGGGTGCAAGAATGCGCGGGCCCGACACCATTCCCGTTGGCCAGTGCAGAAGAATCATTATTGAAAATGTGATTGCCTGGAACGTGGACCCAAGACAGGGCGCATTGATCAGCGGCTTGCCGGGGCATGACATTGAAGACCTGCAATTAAGCAACATCAAAATTTATTACAAAGGCGGTGGGTTGAAAGATTCTGCCAATCGCGTTGTTCCGGAGTATGAAAAAGATTATCCCGAGCCGGGCCGCTGGCGTGTAATGCCTTCGTACGGTTTTTATTTGCGCCATGTGAAGAACGTAAAGTTGACCGACGTTGAAGTCAGCTATATGAATGAAGACGGCCGTCCGCCGTTTATACTCGATGATGTGAAGGGCGCAGAACTTCGTTACATCAAAGCACAAAAAGCCGCCGGTGCTTCCACGGTTGTGTTGAAAAACGTGAAAGACGTGAGCATTCAAAATGTGAAAGGCGTAAAGGACGCAATGATCTCAACTGTGGGTAGAAAAGATTTGTGAGGATGAAAATGACCTTTCTTCAAAAGCCTTTCTACCGAAAACGGTTACAACTGGTTTCGTGAATAAAAGTATGTCAGGCTGATCCGCCAGCCGGCGGACGGTGATTTGCGTAAGCCAGCGCTGCAACCCTTCCACAGGCTCAGGGTGACCATCCATTCGACAATGTCATCCTGAGCGAAATCGAAGGGTCAGGGTGACAACACACTCGTAACCGTTTATGAAGCCAGTTTGAGTTGATGTCGTACAGGATTGCATGCTTTTCATCCGTTATTCCTGCGTGTAGGACAAGTGCCCGTTCACAACTTTTGCCGGTGCGGTGAACGGGTGTTCTTTTTCTTTGCCAACGTCCATGATGTGTTGCACCGTCCAGCCTTTCACTTTTAAATAATCTGATATCAACGACCGGTGGCAGCGCCACCAAACGGCTTCGGAACACATGTAAGCCGTTCTCCTTTCTGCACCAATTTGTTCGAGCTGACGAACGCCTTCGTGAAAAGGCGGGGCCTCCATGTAATCGGCGTATCCTCTGAAAGCAGGGTGACGCCACGCGATGTTTTTGGAATTGGATTTGGGCTTTCTTCGTCCGCCCAAGGATTCGATGTGTTCGTAGCGGATGCCGGTATCTGATAAAGACCGGTTAAGTTCCTCTTTATTGAAATGCGGAAACTTGCGCGAACCCGGAAAATGCCGCACGTCAACAACCTGTGTGATGGAAAACGATTGAAGCATTTGAATGAATTCTTCCATCGTTCTTGTGGAGTGGCCGATTGTCCAGATGGTGTTTTGCGCTGCGTGCATAAAGCGAAGAAACTGAAAACTAAAGACAATCGGAAAAGGCAGTGCTTGAGTGGTTCGGATAACCTTGAATGTCTTGTCACAGGTATTTGGAATACTGCTGGCTTCACCTATATTGAAGCAAACCGCCTGTTACGCGTATGTATTACTCTTCGTCCTGCGTTATGGTCGTATTGGCGGCCATTTCGGTTGGCTTATAGTAAAGCGTTACTGCACCGGAACCAAAGGTTTTTGTTTTTAAAAGTTTAAGAAGTGTTCTGTCGTTTATGTTTTTAAATAACGGTAAACCATTTCCTGCTATAACAGGATGAACACAGAGTTGGTACTCGTCAATTAAATGAAGTTTTGTTAAGCTTACAATTAAACCCGGGCTGCCGACCAGAATATCTTTACCCGATTGTTGTTTGAGTTCTGCAACTTCTTCTTCAAGGCTTCGGTTTGCTAACGCTGCGCTATCCCATTCTACTTTTTTCAACGTATGTGAAAAAACAAGTTTGGGAATGTTGTCCATGACTACGGCAAATTCGTCCATCGCTTTGTTGCCTGTAGGATTTTTTACCACAGTTTGCCAATACTCCATAAGTTGGTAGGTTATCCTTCCATACAGAATGGTGTCTGCGTTACTTAACAGGTCGGCATAATGGTGATGTATTTCTTCATCTGGAATTATTGCCGTATGGTCGCAAAACCCGTCAAGTGTCATGTTGATTGCTGCAATTAATTTTCTCATTCTATTTTGGTTAATTCAGCCGTTAAACTTCTGTAGGCTGGTTGAAGTTTTTACTGCCCGGAAAGACGCATAACGGGGGAAAGCATTTATGAAGGCATGCATTCAAGTTTCGGCCGCTTCACTTTTGCTCTGTCGTTGATTAATGATTTGTCGCCGAAAGATAGTACTCCAGCCATGCTTTTACAAACGCTATGTTGTACGCATGTCCCGTAGTTCATTTTCGTTTTTTGAACATGTCTCCTAAAAGCCAAAGTGTGGTTCCAATAGTCGAGATAGTGGCTATAATGAAAACCTTTTGAAAAACACTTATTGCGTCTTCGAGTTGAGTTATCCAAAGTATGAAACTCACTAGAAGTCCCACCACAAATGCAACTGCCACATTTAGGAACGGTGCAAGCAGAATAAAAAAAAGAAAGCTTGTTGTGTATAACATAGGCCAAGATTAAAAAGGCGGAACTACTTAGAAATGAGATAGTGATATAACGAAAAAACAAACCTAAACTCTCGCCAAAACCACTCAAAAACCCTTACCAATGGAGTTTTGCTCACGGATTTCGAATTGACCTGCTAGCACAAAAAGCAGTGTCACATAGACGAAAAACAGTAGCAAAACTATGTATCGTTTCTTCATCTTTCAGGCGATTTGCCGATTGCGTACAACAGTTTATTTGCGTACTTTCCTGTTCCAAAGTAAATTCATGCTCAATGAAAAACTGAGCATGAACTTTTATTGAATAGGATTACTAAAAATACAAGTGTGCGATGCTTCGGCCACGCTCAGCATAAACTTCCCGAAAGCTCAATAGTAGCAATGCAGCTCAGTACAAAATCAATCCCTGCAACAAATTTTTGTCGCATCCGGAAAGACACGCCTGTTTGTGTTCATCAAAAACTAACATAAAAACGAACGAAAGCCGTGCAATCTTTTCGTACTTATTTCTGCTCCGAAATTTCGTAAATGTTGCTGCTCTGTAGTACTGATTTCGGCATTCGGTTCAATTATTTTATTCTGCCAATCAGTTTGCCGTAAATTCTTTTTGATAAGCCAGCGGGCTTTTGCCGGTGATTAGTTTGAAATACTTGTGAAAGCTGGTGAAATTATTAAAGCCGCTTTCGTAGCAAAGGCGCTTGATGCACTGGTTGTTTTCGATGAGCAGCTTACAGGCATGGCCCACTCTCAGTTCAATCAAAAATTGCGAATAGGTTTTTCTTGTTCGCGATTTAAAATAGCGGCAGAAAGAATTAGGACTGATGTTGGCAACTTCCGCAATTTCTTCCAATTGAATTTTGCGCTTGAAGTTTTTGATGGAGTATTCGTAGATGGCGTTGATGCGGTCTTTTTCCGTGTCCACCAAATCGGGCTTGAAACCAATAGAGGAGAGCGGGGCCAATTGTTTGCCGTTGCCAATGGCGTTCAACGCTTCCATTAAAAGAATGATGCGGTGCGGCCCGTCGGCTTCCTGCATTTGTTCCAGCAATTCGGCTATACGTAGGCGTGTTTTGCCGGTGATTTGCAAGCCTCTTCTTCCTTTTTCCAAAACGGTTTTGAGGGAGAGATTTTCCGGTAAATCCAAGAACTGTGCACCCCAAAAATTCTCGTTGAAATGAGCCACCCGCACATCGGCGGCTTCTTTTGTGCCTTCTTCGTAATACACATCGTCGAAGCGCCAGTAATGCGGAAGATTAGAGCCAACCAAAACCACGTCGCCGGCTTTAAAGCGTTTGATGCAGTCGCCAATGAATTGCGTGCCTTCGCCTTTTTTAATGTGAATCAGTTCCACCTCGCTGTGGTAATGCCAGCGGTTGTTGATGGGGAATAAATCGCGGCGAACGCTAAACGAACGGTCAGGGCCTTTGGAAACTTTTAAAAGTTGCGGTCTCATTCAGCTTAATTAGCGTAAAATCGTTAGAAAATAGGTAGAGCGATGCCAAATTAGCTTATTCATCTATTTTTCAAAAAAATTTTTTCGTTTAACTGTTCTATGCCGTTTATTCTTTTTATTGCCGGAAGACGCATGTTAAAATAGCTGAACGATACGGCAATTATTTGCAACACATCATTGCTGTTTCGGTTTTTATTTGTTGCGGTAATGGGCCTGTTGACGTTGTTTCTGCTTTGGAGAAATGACATAAAACCAGTTGCCGCTTTCCTCTGTATGAACAAACGCAGTTATCTTCTGCCTATCATCCTGGTTACGTCTTTGTTTTTTTTGTGGGCCTTTCTGCACAATATCAATCCCATCTTAATTCCGCATTTAAAAAAAGCCTGTCAGTTGTCTGATACGCAATCGGCTTTCATTGACACGGCGGTTTACCTGGCTTATTTTTCCGTTGCGCTGCCAGCGGGTTTGTTCATGCACAAATACGGTTATAAAAAAGGCATTTTGTTCGGCTTGTTTTTGTACGGTTTAGGTGCGCTTCTTTTTTTGCCCGCGGCGGCTACCCGCAACTTTGCTTTCTTTCTCGGCGCACTCTTCGTAATTGCGGCTGGTGCTACATTTTTGGAAACGGTCGCCAATCCGTACATGGCAAAACTGGGCGATGAAAAAAGCGGCGCAAGGCGGTTGAACTTTGCGCAATCCTTCAACGGTGTTGGCGCTTTTCTGGCACCAATACTCGGCGGAAAATTTATTTTATCGGGCATCGAACACACGCCGCGGGAACTGCAACAAATGGACGCAGCCGGGCAATTAAATTCTTATTTGCAATCGGAAGCCGACGCGGTAAAAACACCGTACCTAGTGATTGCCGCCGGCGTGCTTCTGCTGTTAATTTTATTTGCCGTTTCAAAACTCCCTGCCGGTGAAAACGTGCACGAAAACAAGCAGCAAAAATTCTCCTTCGGCGTGCTGAAAATACCGCAGGTAAAATGGGCGGTGATTGCGCAATTCTTTTACGTGGGCGCACAGGTTGGCGTGGGAAGTTTTTTCGTTCGCTTTACAAAACAAGCGATGGATCTGCCTGAAAAGCAAGCCGCGTATTGGTGGGGTTACATTGCGATGGTAGGCTTTATGGTAGGCCGTTTTGTGGGCACGTTCCTGATGAAATACATTCGGCCGGAACGCCTGCTAGCGCTGTACGCCTTCATCAATATTTTATTGTTGTCGGTAGCCGTTTCTGCACACGGTAACGTAGCGGTTTATGCGCTGATGGGCGTTCCGTTTTTCATGTCCATCATGTTCCCGACCATCTTTGCGCTGGGCATAAAAAATCTGGGCGAAGAAACCAAGATCGCTTCTTCGTTCATCATCATGTCCATTGTGGGAGGTGCAGTTTTTCCTTTGTTGATGGGACGAATTTCCGACGCATCGGGCGGTAATATCCAATTGGGATACACCGTGCCCATTGCTTGTTTCGTTTTGATTTTGTTTTATGCGCTTCGCCAAAAGATAGACGTTGGCGCACCAAAAGAAGCGATTGCCTTATCGCATTAACTCCATTTATGAAACGCTACTGCTTAACACTCGATTTAAAAAACGATCCGCATTTAATCCGACAATACGAAGAGCACCACAAAAACGTGTGGCCGGAAATCATTGCTTCAATAAAAGAAGCCGGTATTGAAAAAATGGAGATCTATCGCCTGGGAACAAGATTGTGCATGATGATGGAAACCCTGGATGATTTCAGCTTTGAAAAAAAAGCAGCAGCCGATGAAGGCAGTATAAAAGTGCAGCAATGGGAAGAACTGATGTGGCGTTACCAGCAACCGTTAAGTGAAGCAACGAAGGGTGAGAAGTGGATGCTGATGAATAAAATTTTTTCGTTAAACGAATATTAAGCTCACAATGATTCAGGAAAGGACGAAGGTTCAAACTTATTTGCAGATTCATCCCAACGACAATGTGCTGGTGGCTTTGCAGGATTTGTTGGCGGGAACAACGGTAATAACAAAAAGCCGCGAAGTAATTCTTCAGCAACCCATTGGCGCCAAGCACAAGTTCTTCGTCAACGATATGGAAGCGGGCGACGAGGTGATTATGTACGGAACGCTTGTGGGCAAGGTACAGGTGCCGGTTTCCAAGGGCGAATTAATGACGACGGCTAACACCAAACACGCGGCGGAAAGCTATGCCTACAAAGGCTTTCATCACCGCTGGCAGCAACCCGATGTTTCGAAATTTAAAGCAAGGACCTTCAACGGCTACAAGCGCAGCGACGGAAGAGTGGGCACGGCAAATTACTGGTTGTTCATTCCCACCGTGTTTTGTGAAAACCGCAATTTGGATGTAATCAAAGAAGCCTTGCACAAAGAATTGGGCTACGCTGTTTCGGATAAATACAATCATTTTACGCGGCAGGTCTTTCAGGCTTTTAAAGAAGGCGAAGACATTGAGCGGATTGATTTGGGGCCATCATCAAACCAACGCGAACGTTATTTTAAAAACATTGACGGCATTAAATTTCTTAACCATACCGGCGGCTGCGGCGGCACACGACAAGACGCTTCAACGCTGAGTTCCTTGCTTGCATCTTATGCGGATCATCCAAACGTTGGAGGCGTGACGGTGTTGAGTTTGGGCTGCCAGCATTTGCAGGTTGAGTATTTTCTGGCTGATTTAAAAAAGCGCAATCTTTCGTTCGACAAACCACTTTATGTTTTTGAGCAACAGCAATCGCAAAACGAAGAAGAACTGATCTGCAACGCCATCAAAAAAACGTTTTTGGGCCTTGCCGAAATCAACAAGATTGAAAGAAGCCCGACGCCGCTAAGTGAATTAACCATCGGCGTGAAATGCGGCGGCAGCGACGGTTTCAGCGGCATCTCCGCCAATCCTGCCGTGGGTTACGCATCGGACCTTTTGGTGGCGCTCGGCGGAAAAGTTTTGCTGGCCGAATTCCCCGAACTCTGCGGCGCGGAACAAGAACTCATTGACCGCTGTGTGAACGAAAGCGTTGCAGAAAAATTCATTTACCTAATGGAATCTTACAATGATCTGGCGAAGAAAGTCGGTTCGGGTTTTCACATGAATCCTTCGCCGGGGAATATTAAAGACGGCTTGATTACCGATGCGATCAAATCAACTGGTGCGGCAAGAAAAGGAGGAACATCATCGGTGGTGGACGTGCTGGATTATACAGAACCGGCAACCAAACCGGGATTGAGTTTGGTGTGTACGCCGGGCAACGATGTAGAAGCTACAACCGGCAAAGCAGCAAGCGGGGCAACACTCATTCTGTTCACTACCGGCTTGGGCACACCAACAGGCAACCCTGTTGCACCTACTGTAAAAATTTCAACCAACACGGGATTGGCTTCACGCATGAGTGACATCATTGACATTGACACCGGCGGCATCATTCGCGGCGAAAAAACCATTGAACAAATGGGCGAGGAAATTCTGGAGTATTGCATCCGTGCTGCCAGTGGCGAAGTCATTCCCAAAGCCGTGTTGTTGGGACAAGATGATTTCATTCCCTGGAAACGCGGCGTTTCTCTTTAAACTAAATTGCGCAAAAAAATGTTTGACCTGAACGGAAAAGTTGCGGCGGTAACCGGCAGCGGCAGCGGCATTGGAAAAGCGGTGGCTTTGTTGTTTGCAAAGCAAGGTGCGACGGTTCAACTGATAGACCTAAATGAAGAAGCACTGACTGTAACAGCCGATGAAATAAAGGCGGCCGGTGGTAATGCTGTAAAACAAGTTTGCGACGTTACGCAACAGCAACAGGTAAAAGATGTTTTCAACCGCATTGGCACGATTGACATTCTTGTGAACAGCGCCGGCGTGTCGCACGTGGGCAATGTCGAAAATACGCCGGAAGCTGACTTTGACCGCTTGTACAACGTGAACGTGAAAGGTGTTTACAATTGTTTGCAGGCCGCCGTTTCGCTAATGAAAGGGCAAGGTTCGGGTGTGGTCTTAAATCTTGCATCCATTGCTAATAACGTGGGCCTCGCTGACCGCTTTGCTTACTCCATGACCAAGGGCGCCGTCTATGCTATGACGCTTTCGGTGGCGCGGGATTACATCAAACAAGGTATTCGTTGCAACTGCATTTCGCCTGCAAGGGTGCACACGCCTTTCGTGGACGGCTTCATCAAAAAGAATTATCCCGGCAAAGAAGACGAGATGTTTCAAAAGCTTTCCGCATCGCAGCCCATTGGCCGCATGGCAAAGCCGGAAGAAATTGCGCACCTCATTTTGTATCTCTGCTCCGATGAAGCTTCCTTCATTACCGGGTGCGATTATCCGATTGACGGGGGCTTTATCAAACTCAATAACTAAACTTCAAAACAGAAATAAAACTTACGCATGAAGCTGATACGCTTTGGCTCCGTCGGCCAGGAAAAGACGGGTGTTATTATTGGTGAAGAGTATTACGATACCTCTTCTTTCGGTGAAGATTACAACGAAGCTTTTTTACAAAACGACGGATTAAACCACCTGCAAAAATTTATTGACGCGAACAAAGGTTCACTTCCGAAAATTTCAAAAGACGTTCGGTTGGGAAGTCCGCTTGCACGGCCTTCAAAAATTATTTGCATCGGGTTGAATTATGCCGATCACGCCAAAGAAACCGGCGCCGCTACGCCTAAAGAGCCGATTGTTTTTTTTAAATCAACAACGGCATTGATTGGTCCGAACGATGATGTCATCATTCCGAAGAACTCAGCAAAGACCGATTGGGAAGTGGAACTTGCGGTTGTCATTGGAAAGAAAACAACTTACGTGGACGAAAGTGAAGCGATGGATTACGTGGCCGGTTATTGCCTGCACAACGATTTAAGCGAACGCGAATTTCAGCTTGAACGCGGCGGCCAATGGGTGAAGGGAAAAAGCTGCGATACTTTCGCGCCGCTTGGGCCTTTTCTTGCCACCAAAGATGAAATCAATGACGTGAACAACCTGCGGCTTTGGTTGAAAGTAAACGGCCAAATGATGCAGGACGGTACGACGGCCAATCTCATTTTCAACGTTGCTTTTCTCGTTTCTTACTTAAGCCAGTTTATGACCTTGCTTCCGGGTGATGTCATCTCAACGGGTACGCCTGCGGGTGTGGGTTTGGGCATGAAGCCGGCGGTGTATTTAAAAGCCGGCGATGTGGTAGAATTGGGCATTGATGGTTTGGGCACGCAAAAACAGAACGTAAAAAATTGGGCAAAGGGATAAGCTATTTTATCATTCGTAAAATCAAAAAATGGACTTAGGCTTACGCCATAAAATCATCATTGTTACCGGTGGCGCCAAAGGGATTGGTGAAGGCATTGTGCGAGTGTTGGCGGCCGAAGGTGCAACGCCGGTGATTATCGGAAGAAACGACCAAGACAATCAAAAGCTGAAAGACGAACTCCTGCAAAGCGGAAAGTCTTGCGCTGCATTCGTTGCCGAGTTGTCGAAACCCGAAGATTGCAAAAAGGCAGTGGACGCAGTTGCAGAAAAATACAGCCGCATTGATGGTCTTGTGAACAATGCCGGCGTAAACGACGGCGTGGGATTGGGAAGCGGCAACTACGAGAAATTCATGCAAAGTCTGCACAGCAATCTGGTTCATTACTACCTGATGGCGCATCATGCTTTGCCGCATTTGATAAAGTCAAAGGGTTCCATTGTAAACATCGGTTCCAAAACGGCAGAAACAGGGCAGGGCAATACGTCGGCTTATGCCGCATCAAACGGCGGCCGCAATGCGCTGACAAGAGAATGGGCGGTTGAATTGTTGAAGTACGGCATTCGTGTGAATGCGGTTGTTGTTGCAGAGTGCTTTACGCCTTTGTATGCAAAATGGATACAAACCCTGCCCAACCCCGAAGAAAAATTGAAATCAATCACGGCAAAAGTTCCCTTGGAAAACAGGATGACCACAGCCGAAGAAATTGCTAATGCGGTGGCCTTTCTTCTCTCCGAAAAATCCAGTCACACTACAGGCCAACTGGTTCACATAGATGGCGGTTACGTGCATCTCGACAGAGCTTTATAACCTTAAACGCAATGCGCTTCATTTAAAATTATCAGACCAAGTGTTGTTCCAATAACGCTCTGTTCTGAATGATGAATCGCTTATCCTGTATGCTGATAGCATTTTCCTCGACAAATTCGTTCATGACGCGGAAGGCCGTTTCGTAACTCGTGCCTGCATACGAAGCCAGATCTTGCCGGCTAATGGAAATGTTTAGAAAGCCATCGGGTGTGTGGCCAAATTTTTCATCGAGCAGTAAAAGGCATTGAGCAATCCGGCTTTTTACCGGCATGTGCGCCAAGTTGCGCATGTTCCGTTCGCTTTCTTTCAATTCGGTTGCAAAAAACTCCATCAGCTCATAAAGAAGCCCGTGGTTGACTTTTAGCGATGCCTGGAAGAAATCCATCTCCACAAAGCAAAGTTTTGTGGATTCGATAGCCGTTCCCGTTACCGGATAAATTAAATCTTTTCCCAAACCGCGGTGGCCGATGATTGCCCCTCTTTTCGCGAAGCGAACAATTAATTCTTTTTCGCCCCACTGCTTGTGCACTTTTACGACGCCTTCATAAACAAAAAAAATTCCCTTGACCACTTCGCCTTCCTGGAAAATATCATCTCCCTTTTTTACGACGAAGTTTTTGCGGTGAGCGTCAAGTGCGGAAATCCACTCTTTCTGGGAAAGCTGACACAAAAAACAGGTTTTCAAATCACAAGCTACTTTAGAAATTTTCATACGCGGAGTTTACAATCTGAGTATGTTCATCAATCCAGATTTTTGCGATAATAGGCAAAGTGAGAGAAAAATTACATAGTAAAATAAAAAATATCTGACATAAATTACCGACACGACTTAATATTTTGATTAATTATTCTTATTATTGTGATATAAAGAATAAAATTATATCTATGTGGTAGAGATAATTGCGAAATTTGCTTATATCTAATTTATACTAATACGTTTGCTTGCCAATAATTGTCCATCAAAACTGCAAGGATGAATATCGTAATTATTGGTAACGGCATGGTTGGCTACAAATGTTGTGAAAAATTGGTGGCCAAATCGTCTTCGGCTTTTCAGATTACCGTGTTTGGCGAAGAAATTCGTCCCGCCTACGACCGGGTACACCTCAGCGAATATTTTTCGGGCAAATCGGCCGATGATCTTTCAATGGCGCCGGCTCAATGGTATGCCGATCACAACATCTCTCTTTATTTAGGTGATCCCGTTACCTCCATTGACCGCTCTGCCAAAACGGTTCGCTCGCACAACGGCTTGACGGTTTCATATGACTATCTTATTCTCGCAACTGGTTCCGGTGCTTTTGTGCCGCCCATTCCTGGTGTAGAAAAAGAAGGTGTTTTTATCTACCGAACAATTGAAGACTTGGAGTTGATTACGGCCTATGCCAAAAAAGCGAGGGTCGGCGCGGTTATCGGTGGCGGCTTGCTTGGCCTGGAAGCTGCTAAGGCACTTTTGGATTTAGGCGTACGCGATACGCATGTCATTGAATTTGCACCGCGCCTCATGCCCCGCCAGATTGATGATGCCGGCTCAAAAATTTTGCAGGCCAAACTTTCTTCTCTCGGTATAAAAATTCACACTGCTACAAATACGTCTGAAATCCTTGGAGCTGGGCAGATAGAGGCTCTCCGCTTCAGCAACGATACCATATTGGAGATGGACATGCTGGTCATTTCAGCCGGCATCAAGCCAAGGGATGAATTGGCTAAGGCTTGCGGTTTAGAAATTGGTCCTCGTGGCGGCATTGTGGTCAATGAAAAGTTGCAAACGAACGATGAGAGCATATTCGCTATCGGCGAATGTGCCTTGCACAAAAGCATGATTTATGGTCTTGTTGCGCCGGGTTATGAAATGGCTGATATTGTAGTTTCCAATCTTACCGGTGGTGCAAAGACATTCAGCGGTTTTGACATGAGTACCAAGCTCAAACTGATTGGTGTTGATGTGGCGAGTTTCGGCGATCCATTCATTCAAACAAAAGAAATAAGAACAGTCGTTTTTGAAGATTGCCACAAGGGTATTTACAAGCGCATTAATATTAGTGAAGACGGTAAGCAGCTTCTGGGTGGCATTTTGGTTGGCGATGCTGACGCGTACAACATGCTTTTGCAAACTTGCAAGAACAAAGTGGTATTGCCTCCTAATCCCGAAGATGTGATTTTAGGAGCCAGAGGTATTGAGGGCGACAGTGGCGCAGGAGTAGCAGGACTGCCGGACGACGCCATGATTTGCAGTTGCGAGAGCAAAAGCAAAGGAGACATCTGCAACGCAGTAAACGGCGGTTGTGAAACCGTTGACGCTATAAAAAAATGCACAAAAGCCGGAACGGGTTGCGGTGGTTGCGTACTCATGCTGAAAGACCTGATGGTTCACACCATGAAATCGCAAGGCAAATACATTCGCAACGTTTTGTGCGAACATTTTGATTATGCGCGGCAGGAACTCTTTGACCTTATTCGGGTAAAAGAATTGAAATCCTTTGATGCAGTCTTGGATACATTGGGTCACGGTGATGGCTGCGAAGTTTGCAAACCTGCCATCGCTTCCATTCTTGCTTCATTGTGGAACGAGATGATTTTGAAGAAAGGAAACGACACAGCACAGGACTCCAACGACCGTTATCTCGCCAACATTCAAAAAGGGGGAACGTATTCCGTCGTGCCTCGCATACCGGGCGGCGAAATCACGCCGGAGAAATTAATCGTCATTGGGCAGGTAGCGCAGAAGTACGGACTATATACAAAAATCACCGGCGGACAACGCATTGATTTGTTTGGTGCGCATTTAAATGATTTGCCCGCCATTTGGAAAGAACTGATTGAAGCTGGTTTTGAAAGTGGCCATGCTTACGGCAAAGCGTTGCGCACGGTGAAAAGTTGCGTGGGTTCTACCTGGTGCCGTTTTGGGCTGCACGACAGCGTGAGTTTCGCCATTCGCATTGAAGAACGTTATCGCGGTCTGCGAGCACCGCATAAAATCAAGTCTGCCGTTTCCGGTTGTATTCGCGAATGTGCTGAAGCAAAGAGTAAAGATTTTGGCATCATTGCCACTGAAAAAGGCTGGAACCTTTACGTGTGTGGCAACGGCGGTTCGAAGCCTCAACACGCTTTGCTGCTTGCGCAAGATTTGGACAGCGAAACCTGCATTAAATACATTGACCGCTTTTTGATGTTCTATATTAAGACTGCAGATCCGCTTGCAAGAACAGCCACGTGGTTGAACAAGATGGAAGGCGGGATTGATTACCTGCGCAACGTGGTAGTGAACGATAGTCTTGGCCTTGTAGAGAGTTTGGAAAAAGAAATGCAATTTCTGGTTGATCATTATAAATGCGAATGGAAAGAAGTGGTGGAAAATCCCGAACTGCGCAAACGCTTTAACCACTTTGTGAACGCTCCGGAAGAGAAAGATCCCACCGTGAAGTTTTCGCCGCTGCGTGAGCAGAAGAAGGCGGAATGGAAGTGATTAACGTGAGCGGTGAAACGTCAAACGTTAGATACTAAAATGTTTGATGGTAAAGTTCATTACAGTTTCACCTCTCGCTTCTCACGTTTCACAAAAAGTCCTCTAACAATTGTTTGCTCAATAGAATTATCGAACGCTGAAGTGTGCGACGCAACAGACGCATAATAGTAGCACAACAGCTAAGTACATACTTAAAATTTGAAACAATGAGCAACACATTAGTCCAAAACCTTACCTGGTTTAAGGCCTGTAGGGCAACCGATGTTCCGCAAAACGGCGGCGTATGCGTAAAGTACAAACATGAGCAAATAGCTCTTTATCATTTTACACGTCGTGATGAATGGTACGCTACACAAAACCTTTGTCCGCACAGAAGGCAGATGGTGTTGAGCCGCGGCATGATCGGCTCGCAAGCCGGTGAACCAAAAGTGGCTTGTCCCTTTCACAAAAAAACGTTCTCGCTGGTTGATGGCCATTGCATGAACGATGACGAATGCGAAAGCATCAAAACGTTTCCTGTAAAAATTGAAAACGGCGTTGTGTTTATTGGTGTAGAGGAAGAAGGCGATGAAGATTACTGTTTAAATAAGTAGGCCCGGGAGATGGCAGTCCCCGCGGGCCGTTAGGTTTCAAAATAAAAGTCGTTCACTTTAAAACCCTCTCAAATCTACATGAAAAAAAGAACCAGAACCTTTCCCCTTTTGTTGGTTGCGTGTACACTTTTTTCTTTATACTCAACGGCGCAAATGACTCTCTCGGGACAGGTGCGCACACGCACCGAATACAAGGATGGCCAAGGCGCTCCGCTGACCATCGACGCCAAGCCAGCTTTATTTACTTCGCAACGAACAAGACTATCTTTTGGTTATTCAATGTATCGTTTGAAGTTTGGTGTAACGGCGCAGGATGTTCGTGTGTGGGGACAAGATGTTTCAACCATGAATCGTACAACAACGCAAGATTTGGATGGTTTGATGTTGCACGAAGCCTGGGCCGAAATTGACTTAACCGATACAAGCATTAAGAACAAAGCATTGGGTTTAAAAATCGGACGGCAAGAATTGGTTTATGATGATCAACGCTTGCTCGGCAATCTTGATTGGTTGCAGCAAGGAAGGCGGCACGATGCAGCTTTGTTGAAGTATGAAACGGCAGATTGGATGGTGCATTTGGGCGCAGCGTTTAATCAAAACAAAGAGAACGCATCCGGTACAGTTTACAACAGCACGCCAGCCGGAAATTACACATCAAACACGAACGGTGGCAGCATGTACAAAAGCCTCGTGTTTTTGTATGCGGGGAAGAAACTTTCGAAAGGCGCTGCGTCTTTTCTTTTCATGAACGACAATTTTAACCAGTATCATTTAGATGGTGCGTCCTCCAAAATTTTCGACACAAGTACGTGGAGTCGCGCCACGACGGGTTTCTATTTCAACAACGCTTTTAATAAGTTTTTGCTGACTTCTTCCGCGTATTACCAGTTTGGAGAAACAAGCACGGGTCAAAAATTAAGCGCCTGGCTTTTGAGCAGTCAGATTGGTTATGCGGTATCAAAAAAGTTTTCCGCTTTTGCCGGTGCTGATCTTTATTCTGGTGGCAATAGCGGCACAAGAAGCAATGCATTCGATCCTTTGTACGGCACGCCGCACAAGTTTGCCGGATTAATGGATTACTTCTACGCGGCAAATCCTTTTGGTAAGGCCGGTTTGGTGGATTATTACGTGAAAGGCAAGTACAAAGCATCGGATAAATTCCTGTTCTCTGCCGATGTTCATCAGTTTAATTCGGCTGCGGACATAAGCGGTTACGCACAAAAAAGTTTGGGACAGGAAGTTGATTTGGTGGTAGCGTATGCGTTGACAAAACAGATCGGTTTTGAAGCCGGTTATGCACGCTATTTTACTACGGCTTTGTTGGCATCACCGGCGGTGAAAAATGTTCCAAATGCAAAGCCTTCTGCAGATTGGGCTTACGTGATGATAAACGTGAAGCCTGATTTTCTCTTTAGATAATCGCTACGATTGTTTGCTATTGCTGACGATTGCCTGCTCCTTTTAACGTCAAATTTTTCTTATGTCAGCAACAACAAAACCGCTTACACAGCTAAACATATTTTCACTGAAAGGTGTGCAGATGAAAACCTTTCACACCACCTGGCTCATGTTCTTTGTTTGCTTCTTCGGTTGGTTTGGACTTGCGCCGCTCATGCCTACCATTCGCGAAGAATTGCATTTAACCAAATCGCAGATTGGGAACCTGGTAATCGTTTCGGTTTCATCAACCATCGTTGCACGCTTGCTCATTGGTCGCTTGTGCGATACATGGGGACCACGTAAAACTGCTATTCGTTTGTTACTGGTTGGCTCGCTGCCTGTGTTGTTTGTTGGCTTGGCAAAAGACTACACAACATTTTTATTGTTTCGTGCGGCCATTGGTTTAATCGGCGCTTCCTTCGTGGTTACACAGTTTCATACTTCGATGATGTTTGCCAAGAACATCAAAGGCACAGCGAATGCCGTTGCTGGTGGCTGGGGTAATTTGGGCGGTGGTGTTACCAACATGGTGATGCCGTTGATCTTCGCGGCTATCGTTGGTGCTGGGTTTACAAAAGGCGAAGCCTGGCGTTATGCGATGATTGTTCCGGGGGCCATGATGTTGATCGTTGCTTTTCTTTATTACAAGTTCACCAAAGACACGCCAATCGGTAACTACAACGAGATCGGCAGAACAAAAGCTACCCGCGAAAGGCCCGATTACAGCATCCTTGCTGACTGGCGCATTTGGGCACTCATGTTTGCATACGCGATGTGCTTTGGTATGGAAATCACTTTTGACAACGTTGCTTCCCTGCACTTTGTAGACACGTTCAAACTTTCGCAATCATCGGCAGGTTTTTGGGCCGGTGTGTTCGGCTTTATGAATCTTTTTGCCCGTGCATTGGGCGGTGTTGTATCAGATAAAGTTGGCAGCAAACACGGCATGAAAGGCAAGGGCTTTCTGCTTGCGGCAATGTTGCTGTTGGAAGGCATTGGTATCATTCTGTTTGCTAATGCCGGCTCGTTTGGATTGGCGATTGTGTGCATGTTGTCGTTTGCCTTGTTCCTGAAAATGGCCAACGGTGCAACCTACGGCATCGTGCCTTTTATCAACGAAAAAAATGTAGGACTTGTAAGCGGCATCGTTGGTGCTGGCGGCAACATGGGCGGCATGTTGTTCGGGTTTTTATTCAAGAGCAAAAGCATCACCTACGTTGATGCCTTTACATACATCGGCATAACGGTGATGGTCGTTTCAGCCATTGTTTTTGTTACACGCTTTAAGAAAGGCGAAGCGGCTGAATTTGTGTTGGAAGAAAAAGAAGTGGCAGTGGCGTAAGATCAATAGCGATAAGAACGTACAAGGGTGCGATCCTTCGACAAGATCAGGACAAACTCCGCAGAAGTTTAATAGTAGCACCGCCGCGAAGTGCATAAAAAAAATTGAAGTCAATGGCTGATCAAACAAAAAAAGAAGCCTCAAATCTTTCGGGCGGTTTTAAAACAACCTGCTGTTACTGCGGCGTGGGATGTGGTGTTGTTGTGCACAAAGATCGCAACGGAAAGCTGAGCGTTGAAGGCGACAAAGATCACCCGGTGAACAAAGGCATGCTTTGCAGCAAAGGCATGAACCTTCATTACACGGTGATGGATAAAAGCGACCGATTGTTCTACCCCGAAATGCGTTTGAACAAAGGCTTGCAACGCCAGCGTGTTTCGTGGGACGGTGCCCTGGACAGAACCGTTGCCGTTTTCAAAACATTGATTGAAAAGTTTGGCCCGGAAAGCGTGGCGTTTTACGCATCGGGGCAATGCCTGACGGAAGAATATTATGTTCTCAACAAATTGGTAAAAGGTTTCATCGGCTCAAACAACATTGACACCAATTCAAGGCTTTGCATGAGCGGCGCGGTGGCAGCTTACAAAATGAGTTTGGGCGAAGACTGCGTACCGGTTTGTTACGATGATGTGGAATTAGCGGATTGCATTTTCGTGGCCGGCGCAAATCCGGCTTGGTGTCATCCCATCATTTGGAGAAGAGTGGAAGAGGCGAGAGAAAAAAATCCTGCGCTTAAAATCATTGTCAGCGACCCGCGCAAAACGCAAACGGCATCGTATGCGAATGTGCATTTGCGGCTCAAGCCGGGAACTGACATTGTACTGCATCACGCAATTGGAAGGGTGTTGATTGAGGCCGGCGACATTGACGCTTCTTTCATTAAAAATCACACGGAAGGCTTTGAAGCGTACAGCAAGAAAGTAATGCAACGCACCGTTGCCGAAGCGGCAAAAATTTGCGATGTGCCGGAAGAAAGCATTCGCGAAGCGGCGAGTTACATTGGTTCGGCAAATGGTTTTGTGACTATGTGGACGATGGGTTTGAATCAAAGCGTGGTGGGTGTAAATAAAAATCTTTCGCTCATCAATTTGAATTTAATCACAGGTAATATTGGCAAGCCCGGAAGCGGACCGTTTTCATTAACCGGCCAGCCGAACGCAATGGGTGGAAGAGAAGTAGGCGGGCTTGCAAACTTGTTGCCTGCGCATCGCAATCTCGCTAATGAAGAAGACAGAAAATACGTGCAAGCTTTTTGGAAAAGCGACGCTATTTCTGCAAAGCCGGGATATACCGCAACAGAAATGTTTGATGCTTTGCACGAAGGGAAATTAAAAGCAGTTTGGATCATGGGTACAAATCCGTTGGTGAGTTTGCCCGATGTGCGCAAGGCTGAAGAAGCCCTGGCAAAAGCAAAGTTTGTGGTGGTGCAGGAAGCAAGCAACAAGCCCGAAACGTTGAAGTATGCTGATGTGGTTTTTCCCGCTGCAACCTGGTCGGAGAAAGAAGGCACGATGACGAATGCCGAACGCCGCATCACGTATTTGAATAAAATTGTTGACGCTCCCGGCGAGGCGTTGCCCGATGCGGAAATTCTTTGCCGCTTTGCACAAAAGATGGGCTTTGAAGGTTTTGATTTTAAAAGCTTCGCTGAGATTTATAAAGAACATTGTGCGCTAACAAAAGGCACAAGCATTGATATCAGTGGCTTGGGTTATGATGTGTTAAAAGAAAGGTGCAGTGTTCAATGGCCGCTGACCAAAGAAGGCGAAAGCACACAACGTTTGTTCACCGACAAAAAGTTCTACACACCTTCAAAGCGGGCAATCATTCACGCGGTAGATGATGATAATTTATCCGAACCAACGACTGATGATTTGCCACTCATCTTAACCACGGGCCGCATTCGCGATCAATGGCACACGATGACGAAGACCGGTAAGGTGAGCAAACTCAAACAACACATCACAAATGCGTTTTTAGAAATTCATCCCGACGATGCGTCTGAACGAAACATTGCTGAAAATGATTTGGTGGAAATCACAAACGGTCGGGGAACTGTGCGTGTGAAAGCAAAGCTTTCTACTGAAATAAAAAAAGGTGTTTTGTTTTTGCCCATGCATTGGGGCAAGATTTTAAACAACGATTTGAACCGTGCCAACAACTTAACGGTCAATCTTGTTGACCCAATATCAAAAGAGCCCGACTTTAAATTTTCAGCCGTTGAAGTGACTCGCTACCAAAAGCCGAAACAAAAAATAATTGTCATTGGTGCAGGCGCCGGTGCGTTTGGTTTTGTAAAAAGCTATCGTGCAATTAATACTGAAGATCATATTGAAGTCTTCAGCAAGGAAGCCTTTCCGTTTTACAACCGTGTGATGTTGCCCGATTACATCAGTGGTGCGCAGGAATGGCGGCAACTTGTAAAAATGAAAGACGAAGAGGAGCGAAGTTTCAACATCACACTGCATCGCGGCGTAAGCATTGAACACATTGACCGGGAGGCCAAAATTGCGATTGACAACAACGGTGTTAAACACCATTACGATGTGTTGTTAATGGCAACCGGTAGCCGTCCGTTTATGTTGAAAGACGTTCCCGAATTGAAAGGCATCTTCACCATGCGCAGCCGTACCGACGCGGACAGTTTTAAAACACACGTTGATTCATCAAAAGGAAAAGTTGTTATCGTTGGTGGCGGTTTGTTGGGAATTGAACTCGCTGCATCGCTGCGCGAAGTAGGCGTGGAAGTTTGCATCGTGCAACGCATCTCTCGATTGATGGACCGACAGCTTGATGTGTTGGGAAGTCAATTGTTGCACGAAGAACTGGAAGAAAAAGGCGTTGACATTTATTACAACGATGAAGTAGAACGTTTTCTCGGCACGGAAAATCTCACCGGCATCAAATTAAAAAGTGGAGTAGAAATTTCGGCGCAAGCCGTTGTCATTGCCATCGGTACAATACCCAATGTTGAATTGGCAAAAGCTTGCGGGCTTGATACCAAGCGTGGTGTTGTTGTGAATGATTACCTCCTCACTTCCGATCCCAGTATTTATGCGGTTGGCGAGATTGCAGAGTTCCGCGGCTTTCTGTACGGCATCACGGCAGCGGCTGAACAACAAGCGGAGATTGTTGCAAGGCATTTGAGCGGCGACATTGCCCACCTCTATGATGGTTCGCTACTCATGAACATTTTAAAAATGCACGGCACTGATTTGTGTTCGCTTGGTTTGGCCGAAGTCCCGCCGAATAATCCATCGTACGAAGAAGTAATTTTTCTTGATAAGGCAAAACGTTACTATAAAAAATGCATCATTCACAACGATCGGTTAGTGGGCGCAATTCTCATCGGCGACAAATCCGAGTTTCTTGAATTCCGCGATTTAATTCAGAATAAGCTCGAGTTGTCCGAAAAACGATTGGAGCTTTTGCGGTCCAACAAAAAGGCAGAACCCGTCATTGGCAAATTGATTTGTTCCTGCGGTAGTGTGGGCGAAGGAAACATCGTTAATAAAATAAAAGAAGGTTGTACCGAATTAAAAGCCTTGTGCGCAGCTTCCGGTGCGGGGCAAGGCTGTGGCAGTTGCCGACCCGAAGTACAGGCGATATTGGATAAAATAAAATTGGGTGAAGAAGCAAAGCTGACCGAAGAAGAATTGAAAGTAATTAGAGCTTAGACAGAGTTTTTTTATGTAACCGGCAACGGTAATCCTGTTCAGCTTTTGTGGAGTTTGTGCTGAGCAAGGTCGAAGCATCGCACTCTTGTGCGTTCTTATCGTTATTCAACAGGCTAAGTCGTCTTGATGCAACATCTAATTGATAGCAAGAATAATTCGTGATTTAAAAGAAAGACATGCAAACACAATCCATCGTTATCAATTTCACCGGCGGCATTGTTTCTCCTGGTTACCTGAAAGAAATATTGGAGGCAGCGCAAGCCGCGAGGGTTTCGCATGTGCGCTTCGGTTTGCGCCAGCAGTTGCGCATGGATGTGCCGTCAAATTTTTTCAAAGCCTTTCTGCAAACCTGCAACGAAAAAAACATCACCGTTTACAAAGCAAAAGAAGCCGTGCCAAATATCGTCAGTTCGTATCCGGCTGCGGGCATTTTTACTACCGACAGTTGGTTGCGCGAAGGCGTGTACAAAGATGTTTTCAGTTTGTTTACGCATACACCGCAATTAAAAATTAATATCTGCGACAGCAAACAATCATTCGTTCCACTCTTCACCGGGCACATTAACTGGGTTTCCTCTTCTGCTGAACATTTCTGGCATTTGTATATCCGTTTTCCAAAAACGGGTAAGTTGTACCGTTGGAAAGAGCTTGTTTATACGAATGATTTGCCCTTACTCTCGCAACGCATCGAGCAGGAAATCCTTGCCGACAAATTTTTGTTTTACGAAAACGCGGCCGCCGATGGTGCACTATTGTATCAACGTGTAAAAGCACTCACGGCTTACGTCAACAAGCCTTCAGCCGAAAATATTTTTGGCCATTTTTCCCTGCCTTATTACGAAGGCTTCAACAAGGCCACTAATGATTATTGGCTGGGCATTTACCGGCGCAACGAAAAGTTTTCCGTTGATTTTTTATTGGACGTTTGCCAGGTTTGTTTGCAATCACGCATTGGTCAATTGTACACAACGCCGTGGAAAAGCATCATCGTTAAAAACATTGATCCGGGTACGCGAAAGTTGTGGGATTATGTGCTGGGCAAATACCGCATCAACGTTCGCCATGCAGCCAATGAATTAAACTGGCAGGTAGAAGACCATAACGAAAAAGGATTGCAACTCAAAAGTCTTGTCATTCGCCACTTCGATAAAGAAGACGTACGCACTTACGGACTTTGTTTTGCCATACAAACGGAACCAGCTTCCAACTTGTTTGGTTCCGTTGTCATTCGCAAGCAGCAAAACAAAAATCCGCACCGCTTAAAAGCACTTGAGCGTTACGATATTCTCTACAAAAAATATTTCAATCCGAACGGCAACGAGATGATTCTTTTTCGGGAAGGCGTGGAAAAAGATTTTATTGGAATCTACCTTGCAAGTCTTTGCAAGTACTTTTACGAGGAGCGAAGCGCCACACCGTTACTGCCAACGAAAACATTGCAGGAAGTCGTCGCCAAAAAAACAACCGTGGTTCACCAGTGTCCGCGATGCCAAACCGTGTACGTGCCCGCACTTGGCGATCAATCGCAAAGCATCGTTGAAGGCACAAGCTTTGAAACTTTACCGGTCAATTACAGTTGCCCACTTTGCGAAGCACCGAAAGAAGAGTTTGTGAAAGTGGAGTGGGAGGAAGGCTAACTCAGGAATTAAGATTAGGAATAAGTTTAGCATCGTTATTACAATTCGTCCGGCGTATTGTAATTGTTGAACGCGGAAAGGTCTTTCTCTTTTACCGGAATGTAGTTTGTGTTTAGTATGTCAAGCATGTGCATCATGCTAAAACGTTTCAGGTTTCCGTCCCGAAAAGCGTCATAAATTTTTCGTAAGCCTTTGGCCGAATAAATGCCGCACAGCGGTTGCCGTTTTTCTCCTGTTTGATAAACACAGGCTTCGCCTATTTCTTTTCGGTACACATCGTGCAGGTTTTGCAGTAAAGCCGTGGTTATGTTTTTGAGGTCGCAGGCCAGCACCAGTAAATCTTCGGTTGGCAATTGCAGGTGAACGCTCAACAAACCAAACAGCGGCGCTTTGGCGTCAAAGATTTCGTTGTCAACAAGAAGCCGCTCAGCGGGAAAGATTTGCGCATAAGCTTGAACCTGTTGTTTGTTAACGGAAACCACATACGGCAACTGAAGCGCAGCAAGTTTTTGCGCAGCCCATTCCGCCCAGGTTAAATCTTGTTCTTTGAGCAGTCCTTTGTCGCTTCCCATTCGTGTGCTGGCTCCGCCGCAGAGTACAACGCCTGTCATTGATGATTTTGTTTATCCGCCAATAGCAATCATACTGCGGTTGTAAATTTGTTCGCCGTGCACTTCTTCAACCGTTGAAGAAAACTGTCCGCCGTGCGAAGCATGCTTGCGAAGAATGTTTTGCTGGATGAGGTCTTCAACGTTTTCACCCTTGCGCAAAGCGGTCAGCAAGTCCGTTTCTTCCCTGGCAAACAAACAATTTTTGATTTTGCCATCGGCGGTTAAGCGAATGCGGTTACACGTATTGCAAAATGGCTGTGTCATGGTGCTGATGACGGCAAAGGTTCCGGCATGGCCGGGTACAATATATTTTTTTGTAGTATCGTTCGGCGCATCTTCCAGTTTGATGATGCTGTAACGGCTTTCGATTGTTTGCAAAATTTCTCCTAACGAAACCACTTTGTCGCTGTTCCAACGGTTGCCGTCAAAAGGCATGAACTCAATAAAGCGAACATGCACCGGCGTTCCTTTCGTCCATTCAATAAAGTCATTTATCTCGGCATCATTCATTCCTTTCATCAGCACAACGTTCACCTTTACGTGCAGGCCTTCAGCAACGGCTGCATGAATGTTTTGCCACACCCGTTCAAAATGATTGCGCCGTGTAATAAGGTTGAATTTGTCTGCATTCAGCGTATCGAGACTGACATTCAGCGAACGAACGCCGGCGGCTTTTAGTTGCGGTAAAAATTCGTGCAGCCGCACGCCGTTCGTTGTCAGCGACAACGTGACGGGCAATCGGCCAAGCGCTTCAATGATTTGTGCGGCGTCTTTTCGCACCAAAGGTTCGCCGCCAGTTAAGCGAATTTTGTCAACGCCGAGACTTACAAAAGTTTTTGCGAGAACTTCTACTTCCTGTGCCTGCATCAATTGTGTGTTTGGCATAAAGTCGTAGTCTTCTTCGGGCATGCAATAAAAGCAGCGCATGTTGCACTTGTCGGTAAGCGAAATGCGCAGGTAATTGTGCCGCCTGTTGAAGCCGTCGAGTAGCATGGGTTAAATATAGAAAATCGGCACTTGCTCACCGTCATGCATTTTTCATTTAATTGCCCGAGTTTTCTTTTTGTTGCCGGCTTTGGTCTTTCTGTTCAGCTTTTGTTGCGTCGCTGCCTGAAAAAAATGTCGAGCAACGTTCTGAACCCTGAAGTGTGCGATGCTTCGACCTTGCTCAGCATAAACTCCACAAAAGCTGAACAGAGTTACTGGTGCCGGTCACATAAAAACCCTTCGCGGCTTTGCCGCTTTGCTTCTTTGCACCAAATACACCCCAATAAAAAATCGCTTAAAACTTCCTGTGCCAGAAAAGATTTTTTTCACAGGAAACGCACAGAATTCAAGGCCCGCTTGGAGTGCAAATTTTTACACAGCACTTATCCACCGATGTGCATATCTCTGGCCCTTTTTTTTCGACCTGTAAATCTACATTCGTCGTCCGCCTCAAGATTTTTTGGGTCGGTCTGCGAAGCAAAAAACTTACTTCTTCAACATAAAACATTAGGACATGGGCAGTGCAAAACCAACAACCAAGGGACTTGCGTTTCAGCGTAAGTACACCCGCGACGACGTGAACGTTTACGACCAATTCGAGTACGATTACCGCACTTCCATCATTCGCAACCCGAGCGGCGAAGTGGTGTTTGAAATGAACAACGTGGAAGTGCCGAAGCAGTGGAGCCAGATTGCCACCGACATTCTTGCGCAAAAGTATTTTCGCAAGGCCGGCGTGCCGCAAGCGGATGGTTCGCTGGGTCGCGAGACGTCTGCAAAGCAAGTGGCGCACCGCATGGCCAATTGCTGGAAAGTGTGGGGCGAACGTTACGGCTACTTTGCTTCGTCAACAGACGCGCAGGTCTTTTACGAGGAGTTGGTTTATTCTATTCTCAATCAAATGTGCGTGCCCAACAGCCCCCAGTGGTTTAACACCGGTTTGCACGAGAGCTACGGCATCACCGGCAAGCCGCAGGGCCATTATTACGTAGATCAAAACGACGGACAATTAAAAAAGTCCACATCAGCATACGAACGTCCTCAGCCCCACGCCTGCTTCATCTTGAGTGTGGAGGATGACCTGGTGAACGAAGGCGGCATCATGGACCTTTGGGTTCGCGAAGCCCGCATTTTCAAATACGGTTCAGGCGTGGGCACTAATTACTCCAACCTTCGCGGCGAAGGCGAAAATTTGAGCGGCGGCGGTACGTCAAGCGGCTTGATGTCTTTCTTAAAAATCGGCGACCGTGCTGCGGGTGCCATTAAAAGCGGCGGCACCACGCGTCGTGCGGCCAAAATGGTTTGCCTGGATTTGGACCATCCTGAGATTGTGCAATTCGTGAACTGGAAAGTGGAAGAAGAAAAGAAAGTGCAAGCCCTGATCGATGCTGGTTATCCCTCCGATTACGAAGGCGAAGCTTACCGCACGGTAAGCGGACAAAACTCAAACAACTCTGTTCGCATTCCGAACTCTTTCTTTGAAAAATTAGAGAAAGGCGAAGACTGGGAACTTACTGCACGTACCGATGGTCGCGTGATGAAGAAAGTTCCGTCGCGTGAATTGTGGAACCAGATTGCTTACGCTGCTTGGCGTTGTGCCGACCCGGGAACACAATACAACACTACTATTAACGAATGGCATACCTGCCCCGAAGGCGGTGAGATTCGTGCATCGAATCCCTGCAGCGAATACATGTTCCTCGACAACACGGCTTGCAACCTGGCTTCTGCTAACCTGATGAAGTTTTTCAATTTTGAAAACAACACATTGGACGTAGAAGGCTTTGAGTACTGCTGTCGCTTGTGGACGACCGTTCTTGAAATTTCTGTACTGATGGCGCAGTTCCCTTCGCAGGAGGTAGCGCAATTAAGTTACGAATACAGAACCCTTGGTTTGGGTTATGCCAACCTCGGAACAGTGCTGATGGTGAGCGGCATTCCGTACGACAGCGACAAGGCCCGCGGCATTGCCGGTGCGGTTACCGCCATCATGACCGGTACGGCGTATAAAACATCGGCGGAGATGGCCGAAGTGATGGGCGCCTTCCCTCGCTACGAAGAAAACAAGAAACACATGATGCGGGTAATGCGCAATCACCGCGCTGCCGCTTACGATGCTTCGGAGTATGAAGGATTAAGCGTGAAGCCGCAAGGATTAAAAGCGCAACACACACCAAGCTATTTATTGAATGCGGCTTGCAAGGCCTGGAACGAAGCTGTAGAACTGGGCGAAAAATTTGGGTACAGAAATGCACAGGCAACCGTGATTGCCCCAACGGGTACAATTGGTTTGGTGATGGATTGCGATACAACCGGTGTTGAACCCGATTTTGCGTTGGTGAAATTCAAAAAGCTTTCCGGCGGCGGTTACATGAAAATTGTGAACCAATCGGTTCCAGTTGCGTTGAAGAACCTTGGTTATGACGAGAAACAATCCGACGCAATTATCAAATACGCCGTTGGTTCGGGATCGTTTGCCGGTGCGCCCTTTATCAATCATCAAACCTTAAGCGAAAAAGGTTTCATTGCTTCGGAAATTGCGAAGCTGGATAAAGCCGTTGGAAGCGCTTTTGAAATTGGCTTTGTGTTTAACGTGTACAATTTGGGCGAAGAATGTTTGCAACGTCTTGGCTTCACGCCCGAACAATACTACAACTTCGAATGGAGCTTGCTGGAAGCACTTGGCTTCAGTGATGAGCAAGTTGAAGAAGCCAACAATTACGTGTGCGGAACGATGACACTCGAAGGTGCACCTTATCTGAAGCAAGAACATCTTCCTGTTTTTGACTGCGCCAACAAATGTGGCAAGAAAGGACAGCGCTTTATTCACGCACACGGTCATATTCGCATGATGGCCGCGGCACAGCCTTTCATCAGCGGCGCCATTTCAAAAACCATTAACCTGCCACACGAAGCGGAGCTTGAAGAAATCGCCGACTCGTATTTGTTAAGCTGGCAGCTTGGTTTAAAAGCTTGCGCTTTATACCGCGATGGCTCTAAACTCTCGCAACCGTTATCAAACAAATCAGATAAGAAAAAGAAAGAAGAAACATCAACACAAGCGGAAGCAACCACCAACAACCAACCACAAACCACAAACGATTCAGCCATCGTTGACATGGGCAAACTCACCGTGCACGAACTGTTGGAAGAAGTGCAGAAGCGTGTGCAGTCTTCGCCCGATACGCAACTTAAACGCGAGTTGGCGAAGATTGTTGAGCGGCGTTCGCTGCCCGCAAAACGCAGGGGCTTTACACAAAAAGCAAAGATCAACGGACAGGCTATCTTCGTTCGCACCGGCGAGTACGGCGATGGAACGCTGGGTGAAATCTTCATTGACATGGCGAAGGAAGGCGCCACGATGCGCAGCATGTTGAACTGCTTTGCCATTGCCGTTTCGGTGGGCTTGCAATACGGCGTGCCGCTGGATGAATACGTGGACAAATTTGTGTTCACCAAGTTTGACCCGGCCGGTTTTGTAGAGCACCCGAACATCAAGTCGGCCACCTCGATCATTGATTTCATCTTCCGCTTGCTGGGTTACGAGTACCTGAACCGCACAGACCTTGTGCACGTGTTGGACAAACCTGAAGTGAGCAATCTGGGTAACGAACCTTGGGACGATGTACAGCCGTTGCAACCAAATGAAACCATAGCCAAACCCGAATTAAGCAGCGTACGCGTTGTACCCGGTACGCCCCAAAGTGTGAAAGCCGCTGCCCACAAAAATGGAAGCGCAATGGATGCAGTGAACGTGGCAGCCAAGAGCATGCAAAGCGATGCACCGGCTTGCAATACCTGCGGACACATTACTGTAAGAAGCGGTACATGCTATAAATGCCTGAACTGCGGCAACAGCATGGGTTGCAGTTGAGAAGTTTGCTTATTAACCCACGATGTTGAATAAAGAGAATCCCGCTGTGAGGCGGGATTCTTCAGTCAAAGTTGCAGACGAAATTAAAATCTTAATAGCTCCTAAGTATGCCTAAAACGTCAACCAAACCTAACAATCAAAAGAAAAAGGGTATTCCTGCTTTAAAGTTTGAATCAGTAAACTTTGATAGAATTTTTGAGGTGTTAGACGGCATCGCTTTTTTGGATAATCCAGATATAAAAACAATATCACAATTTGCAGGAATTGATCCAAGAACCGCCGGAAAAATCCTAAAGAATGCTATCACTATTGGAATTGTTAGAGAGGTTGAAGGCTGTTATTCTTTGTCCTTACCTTATCCGTACAAAGGCAGTATTGAACAGAAAAAAATTGCTATCACAGAATCTTTAGTCAGATTACCCTTGCTTGTAAACACTCGTCAGTTTTTAAATCTTGGAGATAAATTAGAAAACGCTTTACGCAAGGCAGCAACGGTTATAGGGGTAAAAGATTACAACGCTGCACATTTTACGCCATTAGTCAAATGGGCAAGCGAATTAAGGGCATTAGACCCAAAAGTGTATATCGAAGATTTGGTAGACGAAGCAACCGAAATAAAGCAACAAAGGCAAAATAAAAACCCCAAGCAGAAAGTAGTTTTTATATCTCACAGTTCCAGAGACAAACCTATCATAAGACAACTTGCGTCTGATTTAAAGGCTGAAGGCGTGGACGTTTGGCTTGATGAACAACGAATTCTGATTGGAGATTCCATTTCTGAAAAGATAGGCCAAGGATTAGCTGAATCGGATTATTTCATTATTGCAATTAGCAAACATTCAGTTACGTCTGAGTGGGTGAAAAAGGAATTAAACAACGCAATAGTAAATGAGATTGAAAAGCGTAGAACCGTAATACTACCAATCAAGTTATCGGAAGTTGAAATACCGACTTTAATACGTGATAAAATGTATGCAGATTTTACAGTTTCATACAAACAAGGTTTTTCTAAACTTTTAAATACAATACAAAATGGCTAAAGCAGGTAAAGGTGAACGACCAAAGGGTGCGGGCAAAAAAGGTGGAACACGATTTCCTAATTACAGTCTTAAACAACTATTGCCAAATCTGAAAGACTTGGCAAGCAAAACTCATTCTAAGCCAATTACTATTCAACAACTCAATGCAGGAGTTTTCAAAGTTGGCGTCGAGTCACCTGCTGGACAAATTAGATATTCTTCTCTAAAGCAATTTTTGTTAGCTGAAGGCGAGTATAAAAATATCTCTTCTACCGATTTAACGAGGAGTATTGTGCTTGCGTCTGACGAAGAAAGACTTAGACATTTGCGTCAAGCATTTTTCAATGTTCCTTCTTTCAAAGAGACTTTTGAAACATTTCAAGGTTCAACTGTAAATACATCAAGAATAAAAAGCTATTGTGTAAGTCCTTTAAAAATCCATTTAGATTTGAAGGATAAATTTCTTGAATCGTTTCTCGAATCGGCAGAGGTAACAAATTTATGCGTAGTCAACGGTGATGATGTTACGTTTATAAACGCTAAAGATGTAGAATTAGTGGCTTCGAACTCTGAAGAAAACGGTCTTGACGAAGATGCTGATAATGATCTCGAAAAGAATGCTATTGACGTTAATGTTGAAAAAGAGGAAACCCAGGGAGATATATCACCAGAGTCTAAACAAAACGGATTCTCTCAAAAAGTCCGACCAAACAGAAATTTATCAAATATTGGTATTCAGCTTGACTCTCACACTGACCCTGAAAAACTTGAACAACAATTGAAAGTGCTTAGGAAATACGGCCTAATCTAATCAAAACGAAGACTACTAAATAATCATTGAATAATCGCAATGATCCGCTGCACCACATCAGCCATTAACGAAGCTTTAATTGTTCCCGCTTTGCGAATGACAATTGAGCCATCTGCCGTGAAAATTCGGGGGGACGAATGAAAGAATCAACCGGCAGCGATCCGTTACTAAAATCAGCAGAATTGAGCGGTAAAGCAAATTGATCTTTTGTACGCTGTGAAGAAATTGATAAAGCAAAATATCATCACCGGGTAAATCCGCTAACACCAATGCCGGCCTGCGTTTAGATCCTGATAAATCAGCAAACGGGAAAGGCAATACAACTACATCACCCTTTACAAATACTGCCATGCTTTATCTTCTTCAGGTGTTAACCAATCTTTCGACAAAGCACTTTCGCTTGCCAAATGAGTAGACGGCTTGCCGGTCGTTGGCTCAGCCAGTGGTTCATCAAAATCATCAGGAACGATTATTTTACCCTCTAACGAATCAAGCCTATGACCTTTCGGATCGCCCTTTTTTTCTTCCGTTAAAAATGTCACAATCACTTCGGTGCGTTCCGTTACCGGTGCGATTTCGGTAAGCACTATTTTGCCGTCTTCATAAACGCCTTTACAGTTGTTAGCATACAAAGAATTGAAACAGCAATTTACACAAATTAGCCCGCGCCATTGTTACCGGTATTCCTCAAACCTAAACTCGCTTGCTCTCGCTGAAGGCCGGCCGAATGAAACTTCTTGCACGGCTCGTCTGTTCGGCCTACTTTAGTATTCACTCCGCATCTTTTGAAAACTGCCGCTATACCTCGCCACTTATTCTTCACGTAACAATCAAACAAAATGAAACAACGAACCAACGTTGCAGCGCTTTGCCTTGCCGCTGCCGCATTCTTTGCCGCTTCCTGCAATTCGGGAGAGAACAAAACGTCAACCGCTTCCGGCACTTCGGATTCCAGCACTGCAAAAATGGAAACGCCATCGCCTATGCCCAGCGCACCGGCCAACGCAACCGTCTTACGCATCGTGCACAAGGTGGCCAACTTTGCAAAATGGAAAGCGGCTTACGATGCACATGATTCCGACAGGCTTGCGGCCGGGATACACAATTACGTTATTGCCCGCGGCACCGAAGATTCCAACACAGTTTTGGTAGCGCTTAAAATGAACGACGTAGAAAAAGCAAAAAAATGGAGCGGGTCGCCCGGGTTAAAAGAACGCATGACGAAGGGAGGTGTCACAGGCCCGGTAGAGAAGGACTTCACAACGATGGTAATGAACGATACAACTTCACTTCAACAAATGGTCAGGCTTTCGGTGATTCATAAAGTAAAAGATTGGGACGCCTGGAAAAAAGTTTACGATAGTGATAAGCAAAACCGCATGGATGCCGGCCTTACGGACAGAGTCCTTGCCCGCTCGGTTGATGACCCGCACAAAGTGTTCCTTGTGTTTGCCGTAGCTGACGTAGCAAAAGCAAAGGCTTTCAGCACTTCAAAAGCGTTGAAAGATAAAATGGAACAAGGCGGCGTTGAAGGTGCGCCGGAAGTCTTTTTCTACAAGATTGTTCAAAAATATTAAAGGCCTGACGGAAGCTTTTCAGGGATGGCGCGAAGCCATCCTTTTTTTTGGTTATTGCAAACCGGCGCTCGTTAGGCAATCGCCACCTTAAACATACCGTTCTTGCCGAGGAAATCATTCAACCCCTGCGTGGCTTTGTCTCTTCCCTGTTTTACACGGTCGGCTTGCAAAGTTGCGTTGGCCACAAGCCCGTTGCCCAAACTTCCGTCGGGTTGAATGATGATGGTTTGAAAATGCCGCAGCGGTTTGCCCGGCTTTTTGTTTTCGAAATCATAATCCAACAACTGCTCGCCGGGATGTTTTTGCAAAACTTGCTCCAGGATAAAATTCTTGTCAATAAACTCACGAACGTCGTTGTTGAAAATTTCGGTGATGGCAATGTCGGTCAAGGCACGCACCGCAATCTGCGCAATGTTCTTGTCGGTATAATCTTCGGGCACAATGGCACCGCTACTGCAATTGATGATGATGATAAGATACTCGGCGCCGCTACGGTCAAGATTTATTTCGCGGATTACATCACTCAGGGGCGACACGTTGCGAATGCCGCCGTCAACCGAAAACTTTTGCGGGCTTGGCGGTTTCATTGGCGCGGTGCGAATGGTTTCCACCGGCGGCCAAATAACCGGCTGTGCCGTGGACGCAAGAATGGCGTTCGAGAAATCCGCGTTGGTGTTGAACTCTGAATGCCGGAAGGAATAATACTGCCCGTCGTTCAGCGACACATAACCGCAGCGAAAGATGCAGTTGTGTATGTCTTCAATCTTTGCCAGCACATCCAGCTTTTTCTTCAGCGGCGTGTTGTCGGCAATGGCTTTAAAGTTCTTCAGGTTTTGCTGCAAATCATTGCCTGCAATCTTTAGCAGGGTTTGCAAAAACTCCTCGCGTTTTTTTTGTGATAAGAGAAGGTCAATGGCCTGGAAAATGGAAAGGTTATTGACGTTCACGTTTGGAACAAAACGCTGGCGCAGCTTCTCAAAATCAAACTTGAATTTAACGGCATCGGCGCCAGCTTTGGTGTCAATAAAATCGGAGGTATAAATTTCTTCCACGCCGTTCTTCGCAACGTTGTTCCAGAATTCCACAAGCTGCGGAAATTTTTGTGAAGCCACCAACAAGCCGTTCAAAGAGCCAACCGAAACACCGGTAACCACATCAAATTTTAACGGCGGTGTACCTGTTTGCAATTTGCTCCAGTTCTCTTGCAAATATTGCAAAGCGCCAACCTGGAAGGCGCCTTTAAATCCGCCGCCACTAAGGGCGAGTGCAATTTTTTTCATGCGTTTATTTTGAGAATGAGTGGCGATGGTGTTCGCGGTCTATCCCTTTTTTTCCCGGCAGGGGGGAAGTTTGCACCGGTGTACCGCCCTTCTTCACATAATCACGCAAATAGCTGCATCGGTTATACACGTAAGGATAAAACTTCGTGCCTTCAAATTCGGATTTAAATTTTACAAAGAGTGGATTGTATTTAAAACGTTGTTTAAAATCTTGTTCTGCTTTTTCCGCGGCCGCTTCGTTTCTGTAATCGTAAGCAGGACGTGGAATTTGCCGCTGGGCGCATTTAATCACCATAAACAAACAAGCCGCTTTGTACTCTTTGGTGGTCGCAACGTCGTAAGCCTTTTGATAAAAATTTCGTGCTTCATACACGCCAAAAAATTCTTTCTCCCAGGCGGTTTTATAAGCCCCCTCGTTCCAATCCACGCCGCTGCGGTTGTAAGCAACGGCGCTCCAACTGTTGCCGTAATAACTCATGTTGTACAAAGCGCTGGCGTAGGTGTAATAAAGTTTGGCTTTATCGGCAACGGTATCAACGTGTGTAAGCTTGTTTTGAAGTTCTAACAATTTTCTGGCAAGCGTAAGTTTGGTATAAGGTGTGCGTAGGCTTTTGTTATAACGTTGCCAGTCGTTCAGGTAATCGTAAAACGGATCAACGTTTACCTTTCGTTCTTTGCCGGTTTGGTAATTGTATTCTGTTTCCAGCATTGGTGTCAACTTGCCCGCCTTGCTCAACCACTCAATGGCTTTCGCATAGTTTCTGTCTCGCAGGTGCGAAGTACCAATAACGTCAATCACTGCATCGCGTTTTACCGATGCGTTCTGCACGAAAAATTTTTCCGTTTCGGTAGAAGGCGAAGTCATTGTTTCGTAAAGTTTTAACAAGCCTGCGGTGTTCATTTCGGCCTGCACAAAATCAATGGCTGAGGAAAGACTGTAAAAATCTTCAGCGTTTTCTTTGTGGTTTAAAAACGCCATATCCGCCATCGAATAGGCCAAGGCTACTCGTGCTGCATCGTTCTGCTGTGCGTATTTCTGCGCCAGCATTTGCGAAAAAAAGTTGCGGCAAAACAACCGGTACTCTTCGTCTTCTTTAGCTTTTTGTACCAGCCATTTTATGGAGGGAAGCAATTGCGCTTCGGTTTCTTTTGTAACGGTTTTTGTTTCGTTGGCGGCTATCAACAAATTAATTAATTGCGTTTGTTCTTTCAGCTTTGCACCGGGTTGTGCTTCGTTTGTCTTGGCAAGAAGTGTTTTTGCCGCTTCGTAATCTTTTGCCATGAAATGCAGGTAAGCCGCACCCACGCTGTAAAAGGATTGGTCTGAAATTGTTTTGTCGTTTGACAGTTTCTCAAAGAACGCCGCTGTGTTTAGTACTTGCGTCTGCCCCGAATTCTTTAACTGACTCGCATCTTCGCGCATGTCGGCAAAGCTTGTGTACAAAGCCTTGCCGCCTTTTTCTTTCTCCAACAATGGCGTGAGATATTGCTCTTCGAGCTTGTGAATTTCTCTTGTGGCAAGTAAAGGAAGCAAGGGAGAAGCGGGATTGAGTTCGTAAACATTTTGCAGTTCGTTGAGCTTATAGCCTGTTCCGTACATGGCAAACATGCCAATCATGTTGGCCTTCTCCAAATTGTTTTTGCAAAGCGCTGTGTACTCTTTCACAAGCTTTGGATTGCAATTATCCGTTGCCCACAAAAACCCAAGAAAGTGGCTTTTTTTATTTTGAGCAGAAAGCGGGAAGGCCTTGCTAAAGGCATAAGCGGCTTCTCTGTTTTTATGCATCCGAAATAGACTACCGCCTTTGTAAGACAGCGCTAACTCATTGACAGCAGAGGAATTGTTGGCCGTAAAATACTCATCATACCAGCGCACACAATCGGCGTAGCGGCTTGCATAAAATGCGAGCTTGCAGCGTAAGAAGGCGTATTTGTTTTTGAGAAAAACTTCTGTAGCCTTCATCAACAAATCAGAAGCTTCGGTAATGAAACTACTTAGTTGCAGGCTATCTTTTTTGGTAACTGTCCAATCGGCAACAGTAGCTATTGCCTCTGTTTTTTTTGCGAAAGCGAGATAGGACACCGCTCCTATTTTTTTCTCTCTTACCAGTGCTTGTGCCAATGTATTTTTCGCCAATAATGGGGGCGAAGGTTTCAACAGTTTTATGCTTTCGGCCAGTTGAGACAACTCGGCCGCATTGCTACTGTAAACCAAATCAACAACATCTTTCAACGTTGAACCCTTGCCATAAGCCTTCCATTCTTCTGTCACCCGTTTGTTTAAAAACAAAACGCTGTCATCCTTTTCGCTCCAATCTTCATTGTCGTAAAAACTCAGCAGGCCTGTGTAATAAAAGGGTTTGTATTCTTTGCCTGCTGCACGGTTGCTGAAGAAGGAGGTGTAATAATCGTAAGGGTCTTCGCTTGGCCCGCAGGTGAAGCTGTTTTGCGGAAGCATCAACAGCGCAAGGCTAACGAAAACCGTTGTAAAAACTCTCCAGTTCATGCAGGCTGTATTGGTTTACTATCTCTTCATTGAGGTGATATAAAATTACGGTCAGTTCTTTTGCTTTCAATTTTTTGCTGATAAGTGCCGTGCATTTTTTCACAACGTCTGCATCGCTTTTCTCATGGCGCAGCCATTGGCCAGTTTTAAAACGGTAACCGTTGATCACGGTATCGGAAGAAAATTCAATGCGCTGCTCTTTTGCGTTTTCACCGGTTAAATGAAAATCGCGAAGCAGGCCTTTGTATTGAGTCCCTTCAAATAAAACATACCAATCAAATATCGGGAGTGCCACGTCGAGCGGCAGCGGATACGTGCCAAGGTTGTTGATGTATTTTTTTAGTTCTTCTTCTTCAATGATCGAATTTTCTGTTTGCGGGTAGCGAAGATTGCCCATGTTGTAACACATGAGCAGGCCTCTGTCAACAGGCGGCACGCCGTTCTGCGAAATAAATTTTAACTGGTGCAAACGAATCGTTGCCGAAAGAATTTTGTTCTTAAAAAAAGATTGTTGGTTTAATTGATTCAGGAGATAAAAATAATTCTCCTTTGTGCTGCTTGTCCAGTCGCAGTCAAGCTGCACTTCGTTGGAGAGCTTCAGGTTGTTTTTGCTTGCGATGGAAGAGAGCAGCGTTGCAATGTTTTTTGAAAGGCTGTCCAAACCGTTTTTGTTCAAACGTTGCAACGGTTCCTGCGTAATGAAAACAACGGGCGTGATGGATAAATTATGCGGCGGCATTTCTTTAAAAATGCTTTTGGCAACGGGTGTCGCCGTGTTCGTTGGTTTGTCCCAATCCACGTCAAAAAACTTTACGTATAGTTTTTGAACCGAGAGTTCCTGCAGCGTTTGTTGTTCTTTTGGCGAAAGCTGAAAAACAGTTTTCCAGTAATAAAACGAACGCTGCACCGTTCGTTCTTCTCTGTTGTTGCACGAACAGAACAGAAGAAGAAAAAAGATGCAGCGTTCAAAAAAAATGGTGCGGGCCAAGCGGCTTATTTGCCGCCAAACATACTGTTAACCGCGCCGGAAAGCATGGGGTATTTTTCCACGACGAAAGTGCGGATGGTTTCCATTACTTTTTGCGCTTGTTCGTCGGTGAGGTTTACGTCGGTTTTCAACCGTTCTACCAGTTCATTTACCTGTCCGCTTACGTTGTCTTTGTTCAGTCCAAACATTTCGATGTTTTAAGGGTTATTAATAGGTCAAAAGTAAAAAGTCAAAAGAATATCCGATTTGCCAGAGACTCTTTTGACTTTTTACTTTTGAATTTAGGCTTGCTTTACGCCACTTTAAGAAGGCTCATCTTGCTCTTGTCGAATTTGCGTTGTGCGTATTCGAGGTCAAGCGTGAAATATTTTTCTTTTGATGAAGGCAGTTCAAACATGGCATCGGTTAAAATGCCTTCGCAAATGCTGCGCAGGCCTCTTGCACCGAGTTTGTATTCCAGCGCCTTCTCTACCATGAAATCAAGCACGTCATCTTCAACGGTAAGCTGAATGCCTTCGAGTTCAAACAGGCGAACGTATTGCTTGAGGAGCGCATTTTTTGGTTCTGTAAGAATGGCTCTCAGCGTGCTTGCGTCCAACGGATCAAGATGCGTGACCACCGGCAGACGGCCAAGCAATTCGGGAATCAGGCCAAAGGCTTTTAAGTCTTGTGCGTTCACATAACGCAGAAGATTTTTCTTCATGTTCTCCTGCTGTGTTTTGTCCACGTTAAAGCCAATGGTGTTGGTCTGCACCCGGCGGGCAATCACGCGGTCAATGCCATCGAAGGCGCCGCCACAGATGAAGAGAATATTTTGCGTGTTGATTTTAATGAGCTTTTGCTCGGGATGCTTGCGGCCGCCTTGCGGTGGAACCAAAACATCCGTGCCTTCCAACAGTTTCAACATGCCTTGTTGCACGCCTTCGCCGCTTACGTCGCGGGTGATGGAAGGGTTGTCGCTTTTGCGGGCAATCTTGTCAATTTCATCAATGTACACGATGCCGCGTTCGGCTGCGGCCACATCATAGTTACAAACTTGAAGCAAGCGGGTTAAGATGCTTTCCACGTCCTCACCCACGTAGCCGGCTTCGGTAAATACTGTAGCGTCCACAATGGCAAAGGGAACGTTCAAAAGCTTGGCAATGGTTTTGGCCAGCAGGGTTTTGCCCGTGCCGGTTTCGCCCACCATTATGATGTTGCTTTTTTCAATCTCCACTTCGTCTTTGGGCGCATCATTGTTTTTGTACTGGAGTCGTTTGTAGTGGTTGTAAACGGCAACGGCCATTACTTTCTTCGCCTCGTCTTGGCCAATCACGTATTCGTCGAGGAATTTTTTAACTTCTACGGGTTTTTTTACGGTTAGCTTAAAGGTGGAGGGAGTGGTCTTTTCTTCCCGCACCATCAGCTCCTGTTCGATGATTTCGCGGGCATGATCTACGCAGTTTTCGCAAATGTGCCCTTCCTGCCCCGCAATCAGGATTTTTACCTCATCCCGGCTGCGGCCGCAAAACGAACAGTGTAAGATGTTTTTCGCCATGTTGGTTGAATCAAGTGTTATAGAAACCAAAATGCCGCCAAAAGCTGCATCGGCGGGCAAAAATAGAGAATTCATTTTGGGCGGCTGGAAAAACGGGAAAGGTTTTATAGGAATCTTAGGATTGTGGCAGCAAATGTTTCATGCAAAGACGCAAAGCAGCAAAGGATTTTTATGTAGCCGGCTTTTGTTTTTCATGGCATCGTCTGTTGTGTCACTCTCTTAATCGTTCGGAACAGCATTCGGCGATGTTCACGCGGCGACACAACGCTTAGACGACGCAGCGTAGCCGCTCCGCTGCTGCCACCACGTAAATATTCTTTGCTCAATGCGAGCAAAGCGTACCTGCTTACCGGAAGGCAGGCAAGAGTGCGACCCTTCGACAAGCTCAGGATAAACGCCAGGAAAGTTTAATGAACAGGCGAACTTCTGGTTCATAAAAAAAGGCAGCTCGAAAACGGCTGCCTTTTTCCTAAAGTTTCTTCGGTCTAAGTTCCCTTTAGGGACAGGGTTCAGAGTTTGTTGATGATCTTGTCCACAATGCCGTACTCAATACTTTTTTCTGCGTCCATCCAATAGTCTCGTTCAAAATCTTTTTTAATGCGCTCGAGGGTTTGGCCGGTATTCTCCGCCAAAATTTGTGCGCCCATCAGTTTTGTCCGAAGAATCTGTTCGGCGTGAATTTCCATGTCGGCGCTTACACCTTGAATGTGCCCGCCAAGCGAAGGCTGGTGAATCATTACTTCGCCGTGTGGGAAGATGTAGCGTTTGCCTTTTTCGCCGGCGCTTAAAAGAATGCTTCCCATTGAGGCTGCAAGCCCCATGCAGATGGTGCTCACGGGTGATGAAATCAATTTCATCATGTCATAAATCACCATGCCGCTGGTTACTGAACCGCCCGGACTGCTGATGTAGAATTTGATTTCCTTACCGGGCGAATCGGTTTCAAGAAGCAGGAGTTTTGTAACAACGTCTTTGGCCGATTTGTCATCTACCACGCCCCAGAGGTATATGCTGCGCGAGTCGTAGAAATGTTTTTCCATCCGCTTGTACAACATGCGGGTGTCCATCTCGGCACGTTCTTCCTTTTCTTCTTCGTCGGGCTCTGGTTCGCCGGGTGTGCCGGGCTCTGGCTGCATTCGGTATGCGTAAGGATTCATCAATCGTTCCTGAAAACTCATCGTATAATTTCTTTAGAGGTGAATATTTTTGTAATGTCAAGATTCAAAATCCAAAAGCCAAAATTCAAAACGACTCTGGGTGAGTAAAGCCTCTTCTGATTTCTGACTGCTGATTTCTGATTGCTTATTTGTCTTTCTTCTCTTTGCGGGGATTGGTCAACAGTACCTCGTCCACCAAGCCGTATTCTTTTGCTTCCATCGCAGTCATCCAGTAGTCGCGGTCAAAATCAGCTTCTACTCTTTCATAGGTTTGGGTAGAGTGATTAACAACAATGTCGTACAACTCACGCTTCAGTTTGCGAATTTCTTTAACGGTTACTTCAATGTCGGTGGCTTGTCCGCCAATGGCGCCGCTGGGCTGATGCATCATCACTCTTGCGTGTTTAAGCGCAGCCCGTTTGCCTTTGGTGCCGGCTGCTAAAAGAACGCTGCCCATTGATGCGGCCATGCCGATACAGATTGTGGTTACATCGGGACTTACGTATTGCATGGTATCGTACACGCCTAAACCTGCATACACCGAACCGCCGGGCGAATTGATGTACATGTTGATGTCTCTTGTTCTATCAGTAGAATCAAGGAAAAGCAATTGGGCAGTGATGATGTTGGCAACTTCATCGCTGATGGGATAGCCGAGGAAGATGATGCGGTCCATCATCAGGCGGCTATAAACGTCCATCACCGCTACGTTCATGGGACGTTCTTCAATGATGTTGGGCGTGAGGGCGGTGACAAGATATTTGTTGTAACTGTCCAGTGTGTTGCTCGAAAGGCCTCTGTGCTTTACGGCGTATTTTTCAAATTCCGATGGTAAACTCATGTTCGTCTGAATTAGGTTTTTGCAAATTAATGGAAGATGGACTTACAAATACCGTGCTTGGCAAAAAAGGCGGACAAAAGGGCAGAATGGATTTTGTGGTTTATAGTTTAGGGTTTGTGGTCAGCGTGACCTACAGAGGCTCAACTTTTTCTCAAACCTTTTTACGGAAAAGAAGTAAGGCGTTTTACAACGGCACGAAACCACAAACCAAACAGGGAATGTTGTTTGCAACGTTTCTAAAAAACGCATGTTCATTCCCATCGGCGATGATAACCGCGACAGGCAAACGACGCCTTATGTCAACTATCTTTTTATCATCCTCAATATTCTTGTCTTTGTGTTTTTGCAGGGCTTTGGGCGCAACGATGTGTTCACCTATGGTTACAGCACCGTGCCCGCCGAAATTTTAACCGGCCGCGATTATGTTTCAGAAGCAAAAGTGTTTCAGGATGCCGTGACCGGGCAAGTATTTACCATGCCGGGTTTGCAACCCACAAACATTCCGGTTTATCTCACGTTGTTCACATCCATGTTCATGCACGGGGGGCTGGCGCATCTTGCGGGCAACATGCTCTTTCTTGGCATCTTCGGCGACAACATTGAAGACAGCATGGGGCATAAAAATTATTTTTTCTTTTACCTGCTTTGCGGTGTACTGGCCGGACTGAGTCATGTACTGGTATCGGCTTATACAAGTCAAAGTATTTTCATCCCAAGCCTTGGTGCGTCAGGCGCCATCTCCGGCGTTATGGGCGGCTATCTTTTGTTGTTTCCGCGGCGTACCGTTCGCGTATGGATTTTCTTTTTCATCGTTGGCGTACCCGCCATTATTGTGGTGGGCATTTGGTTTGTTTTTCAGCTTATCAACGGCGCCGGTATGTTGGGTGGCGAAGAAGCCGGTGGCGTGGCCTATGCCGCACACATCGGGGGATTTATTGCGGGGTTTGTTTTGGTAAAAATTTTTGCGAAGAAGAGAAAAGTGCAGCTAATACAGGAAAGAAAACCGCGCTGGTAAGCATTCAATTGCAAATTCAGAGGCGTCAAAATATTCGCCGTCCACGTGCGCCGGAACAATGCCATCGGCTTTTACGTGAACGCTGCCGGTTTTCAGATACGTTACGAATGGAAGATTGGCGTGTTTGCCCTTTTCAATCAGGGGCAGGTAACGCAAACGCATAAGTCGCGATACGTGGCCGATGATGTAAACGTCCAGTTGCCGGTCGTTTATCAGGCCTTCTGGATTGAGTTGAAAGCCACCGCCGTAACGCCGCCCGTTGGCTACGGAAATCATCAGGCATTTCTTGCCCCAGTTAAAGGTTTCGCTGCTGACGGTACAAAGAAATTTTTTAAAGAAAAAGATGTTGCGCAACACCACGGCATAATAAGAAAGCTTGCCGTTCCATTTGTCTTTCCCCAGAAGATCCTGCACCACCTTGCCGTCGAAACCAATGCCCACGCCGTTTAAAAAAAGATGGTTGTTGCAATAGCCGGCATCAACGGGTTTGGATAGTGTTTGCAGAACGTATTCAACCTGTTCGGCCACCGAAAGATCGCCGTAGAGGAGCCATTGAAAACTGTTACCCGTTCCGCCTTTAAAAATTGCCGTCGGCAAATCAAACTGCGGATAGTGATTAATAAAATAATTCAACGTGCCATTGCCGCCCACAATCCAGGCTTCGGTAAAATCGGTCCAGTCTTCAGGCCACATTAGGGCGAAGGCCGTGTGTTCAATTTTCCTTTCTTGCAGCAGCGCAATGATTTCGTCGCCAACGGCCAGAGCCTTTTGGTGAAACGGGTTGATAACGAGTGCAACGTTGCGTGGAATGATCATTGCGGCGTTTGAAAAATACGAAACTAAGCATGATGTACGCCGTTCTCTTTCGACAAAGGCAAAGCTTTCATGGTTAATGTTCTTCAAATTTGTTTCTGCCGCTGGCCGTGTAAGAGCTTTGGTGCTTCTCCTTTGCGTTCATAAAAAAATCATTTTCTCCGGTTCAAAAAACCGCTAACTTGATTGTCTCTTTTCACCTAAAAAAATAAACCATGACCACACAAGAAGTCGTAATGACAACGCAAGAAGTTGCGAACCGTTTTAATGAACTGGCCCAGGAAGGCCGTTTTGATCTTATCCAGGATGAACTCTTTTCGCAAGACGCATTAAGCATCGAGCCGGTTGGTGCACAAATGCCCAACGCCGAAAGTTTAATCGCCATTAAAAAGAAGGGGCAGGACTTCAATGACATGGTTGAAGAAATGTACGGCGGCTCGTGCAGTGAGCCCGTTGTTGGCGGTGCTTATTTTAGCGTTGCCATGAGTATGGAATGCAAATTGAAAGGCCATCCCGATCGTGTCAAAATGGATGAAATTGCAGTGTACGAGGTGCGCAACGGAAAAATTACGATGGAACAATTCTTCTATCCGGTGCAGTAATGCCGGCCGGAAACCGTTGCCTGCAAAACATTTATCACAGCCTGTCAAACGACAGGCTGTTTTGTTGTTCGAATAATTTGTTCAAACTATGGTTAGAGTAACCGCAATAAAATGGCTACATTTCTCACATCCCACGTTTCTGGTATTCCGATGGCGTCATGCCGAACTGTTTTGAAAAGCTGCGGGTAAAAGCCGTTTGCGATGAATAGCCGACCAACTCCGTTATCGCGTACATTTTGTGCGTGCCGGCGGCCAAAAGTTCGGCGGCTTTTTTCAGCCGCGTAAGATGAATCAGTTCGTTCGGCGTCATGTTGGAGACTGCTTTTATCTTTCGGTAAAGGGTGGGCCGGCTTACCGCCATGTGCTGCGCCAGCTTCTCTACATCCAAATCTTCGTCGGCCATGTGCGCTACAATAGCGCCGTGCAATTCTTCCAAAAACTGTTCGTCGGCGCGGGAATGGGCCATGCTTTTCAGGTGCACCAGCGGCGACTGCGCAAAGTAGTCGCGCAACTTGCTGCGGTTCATCAGCAAGGTAGAAATTTGCGCCTGCAAATATGCCGGCGAAAACGGTTTCTCAATGTAGGCGTCGGCGCCAATTTCCAGGCCTTCAATTTTTGATTGCAAGGTATTTTTTGCGGTAAGCAGAATCAGCGGAATGTGCGAAAACTCTACGTCGGATTTAATGAGCCGGCACAATTCAAAGCCGTCCATGCCGGGCATCATCACATCGCTCACAATCAATTGAACGCTTTCTTCTTTCAGCAAGGGGAAGGCGGCTTCGGCGCTGGGGGCTTTAAGCAGCGTATATTTTTCGCTCAGTTCTTCTTCTAAAAATTCAAGGATCTCTTCGTTGTCGTCTATCAGCAGCACAACGGGTTTGGTGGCTTGGTTCATGAACGGCTTTTCGCAATTGTATTTTGGTGAACAAGGGTGAGGCCTTTCTGCACAATTCCTTCGTTGCGAACGGGCAGCGTCAGCACAAAAATATTCAGCAATGCGTGTTCTTTTACGGAAACGGTGCCCCCGTGCAATTCGGTTAACGAACGCACCAGCGCAAGCCCGATGCCGGTGCCTTTTTGCTTTTCATTTTTCATCAGCCGAACAAAGGGTTCAAATATTTTCTCCCGCATGTCGGCGGGAATTAAATGTCCGTCGTTGGCAATTTCAACAAAAAAATTTTCGCCTTCGTGCATCAGCTTCACCGCTACTTTTTCGCCGGCGTATTTCACGGCATTGCTCAAAAGGTTGGTGATGATTTTTGTCAGGGCGTCGCTGTCGGCATAACTCACCAGCGTTTTTGCGGGCAGGTGCAGGCTGTAGCGCAAATTCTTTTGTTCGGCAAGTGGTTTAAAGCTTCCAAAGATTTCTTCCAGCAAAATCGAAACGTTCACTTCGGTAAACGTTAGTGTAAAGCCGCCGGCTTCGGTTTGACGGTAGTCGAGCAACTGGTTGGTTAAATCAATCAGCCTTTCCGTGTTTCGTTCCATGATGGCCAAACTGTTTTTAATGTCCGAACGGTCTTCGGTTTTTTGTATCACTCGTTCCAGCGGCGCTTTGATGAGCGTAAGCGGCGTTTTGATTTCGTGTGCCAGGTTGGTAAAGAAGCCCATCTTGGCTTCATACAATTCTTTTTCTTTTTGGTAATGCAGACGGGCCAGTTTTTGTTCGTTCTCTTCTTTCACACGGCGGTGGTAGTAACGGATGCCAAGAAAAGCGACACAAAGAGTTAGCAAAATATACAAGACGTAAGCCGGCGACGATTTCCACCACGGCGGCAAAACGGTTATCGAAAGCGTGGTTTCTTTTGGATTCCACACGCCGCTGCTGTTAGCACTCTTCACACGAAAAGTGTACTTGCCCGGCGACAGGTCGGTGAAATAAACTTTACGGTTTTTTTCCAGATAAGTCCAACCCGCGTTTACGCCGTCCATTTTGTATGCGTAATGGTTCATTTGCGGGGCCGCAAAACTCAACGCGGCAAAGTCAATGCTGAAAGAAGATTGGTCGTGCGAAAGCTCGATGGTATTTGTGTAAACGATGGATTGTTGCAAGGTGTTTTTCTCACCGATAACGGCTTCTTTGTTGTTCACCTGAAAGCCGGTAAAAACAACCTGCGGCACAAACCTGTCCACCGTTAATTCCGAAGGTGTGAAACTGATCATGCCTTTTACGCTGCCAAAAAACAAGCGGCCTGTTTCGTCTTTGTGGCCGGAGTTATAATTGAACTGGTCATTCAGCAAACCGTTGGCCGAAGTAAAAATTTTTGTGGCTTCCGTTTCGGGATTCAATTGTACCAGGCCTTGCGACGTGGTGATCCAAAGTTGCCGCTGATCGTCTTCCAAAACTTTAAACACAAAATTGCTCGGCAGGCCGTTCTTCGTTGTAAAACGTTTGATTGTTTTTCTGTCGGCGGAAAGCCTCGACACGCCGCCGCCTTCCGTTCCAATCCAAAGATTTTTCCGGCTGTCTTCAAACAAAGCATTCACCATGTTGTTGCCGATGCTGGCTTTGTTTTTTGGATCGTATTGAAAAGAACCGCTTCGTCTCGTTTTCGGGTCAAAAAACTTGATGCCTTCGGCAATGGTGGCGCTCCACCAAACGCCGTTGTGGTCTTCCAGAATGTCGTAGGTGTAACCGCTCAAAAGGGGCACGGGAGAGAAGTTATTGGCGGTCGTGTTGTAGCGGAAAACGCCGGCGGTGGTACCAATCAATATCTCGCCGCTTTTCGTTTGGCAAAGCGAGAAAACAAAATTGCTTTTCAAATCGTTCGCTCCATTGCCTGCGTTGTAATGCCGCACCACGTTTCCCGACGGAATGTTGAGCACATCAAGGCCGTGTTCAAACGTGCCGATCCACAATTCGTCGCCCACGGCAAGTAGCCCGTGAACGTTGTAATAAGCCAAACTGTTTTTGCGGCCGGCAGGCATGAAATGCGTGAGATTCCCGTTCGGTGAAAGTTTGTTCAGGCCTGCGTCTTCAGTGCCTATCCAAAGATTGTTGTATTTGTCTTTTACAATTTCGCGAACGGCATTGCCGCTAATGGTTTGCTCACTGTAATCGGGAAAATATTTTTTAAAATGCGAAAGCTGCGGTGCGTAATAATTTACGCCGCCGAAAAATGTTCCCGCCCACAAACCACCTTCTTTGTCTTTGCACAAGGTGTAAACCGCATTATCGGACAAAGCATAAGGGTTGTGATAATTTTTCTTGAGATTAATGACCTTGTGCGTCGTTTCGTCGTAAACAAAAAGCCCCGACTCGGTGGCAAACCAATATTCGTGCGGACCGTAAGCCAACATATCCCGCACAAATATCCCTGTGCCGTCGCTGTTTTGGCTGGTGACGGAAGCAAAAGAAGCCGTCGAAATGTCAAACGCAAGCACGCCGTAAGCTGCCGTTCCAATCAAAATTTTTCCATCGCTTGTTGCGTAAATCTTTTCAATCCATTGCGTAGTCACGGCTTTGTTTGCGAACACGTTGTACGTAACAAAACTGTCTTTCTCTGCATTGTATTTTTTGAGCAATCCGTTAGAGGTTGCCACCCAAAATTTTCCGTCTCTTGTCAGGCACATGGAGGTTGCACTGAAATATTTATCAACAGAAAAAAAACGCGTTGTTCCTTTCTTTTCATCTTGCTGAACCAACGTGCCTTCGGCGATGTACCAAAGTTTGCCGCGGCCATCGCTCAACACTTCTTTGATGGTTTTTGTGCCCGACGAAGGAATGTGCGTGAAGCTTTCGGTGCGTGAATGGTATTGATAAAGGCCGCGTTGCGTGCCCGCAAACAATCGCCCCGAAGGGTCTTTGTACAAATAGCGAACGTAATCGTTGCCGATGGTGGTGGTGTCGTCTTCGTCGTGCCGGAAAACTTTGAACGAGGTGCCGTCAAAACGGTTCAAACCATCCTTTGTTCCCAGCCACAAAAAACCTTGCTCGTCTTGAACGCTGCACATAACGGTGTTGTGCGAAAGGCCATTCTCTACCTGGTAATGACGGAAATAATAATCGTTTTGTGCTTGCGATGTTTGTATAAAAAGAAAGAGAAGTATGGCAATCGTTGTTCGTCTCACCGTTGCTGTTTTTCGGTTGGTAAAACAAGGTAAGGATTTTGTGACGGCTTGCGCGATGCTTGTAAAAGCAACGGATGAGTTGCGGGAAACTTTGAGACGGATTGATAAAACTTTGAGACGAATGAAACCGGCCGCGTAAAAATTTCCGCTCAATTTTATGTCGAAATCGGCGCGAATTTTTTTGTGCTGTTTCAAAAACGATTGCACTGCTTGAAGAAGAGAAAACAAATAAAGATTGCTTCCCTGTCGCTGTTTGCCGATCCTTTTATTTTTCGGCGATCTTTTTCCGCTGCGGTTTTGTTTTTCACCGCAAGCGCATACGGTACAACCGCCTTCTTTTCATTCACTTCTTTTTCTATAACATTTTATCATGACTGCTATGGACCGCTCTTTACGAAAAACGAAAAAGCTTTCTTCAAATGAAAGCATGGGTTTCAAACTCAAGATTATTTTTCTTTTTTTCCTGTTTGCGCTTTTCACGGCGCTGGCCTGCTTTGCGCAACAGCGCACCGTTACGGGCCGCGTTACCTCGGCCGATAACCAACCTTTGGCGGGTATCTCGGTTACGGTGAAAGGCACTACGACAGGAACTTCTACGGACGCCAACGGCAATTTTTCCATTAACGCGGCTTCCGGTTCTACGCTCGTGTTTAGCGGCGTAGGCGTGAACGTGCAGGAAGCCACCGTAGGCGCCGGCAACACAGTGAACGCAACGCTTCAAAGCAATGCCGCCGCACTAAACGAAGTCGTTGTCATCGGCTATCAAACCGTGCGCAGAAAAGACTTAACGGGTGCTACCGGCGTAGTGAACATGAACAACGTGAGCCGCATTACATCACAGTCTGTAGGCGAAGCCATACAAGGTACAGTGCCGGGTGTAACGGTGCGCAACGGCGGTGCACCGGGTGCAAATTCGACGATTGAAATAAGAGGCGTTTCCAACTTCAGCAGCACCTCGCCTTTGTACGTGATTGACGGAATGCTGGCCGATGCCAACACGACTATTAATCCCGACGACGTAGCCACGATACAGGTTTTGAAAGATGCTTCGGCTGCTGCGATTTACGGTTCACGTGCGGGCAACGGCGTCATCATCATCACCACAAAAAAAGGAAGAGAAGGTCCGTCGCGTGTAACTTTTTCGGCACGTTACGGCATTCAGCAATTGCCCAAAAAATGGAACGTGATGGATGCGCCGCAATATTTAAAAACGGTGCAGCAGGAATTTCAAAATTCAGGCGTAATGCTGCCCACAGGCATTGCCGTACAATTGGCCAACAACACCATCAACACGGCTTGGCAAAACGAAGTCTATCGCACCGGCGCCGTTCAGGATTACAACGTCGGTCTTTCGGGCGGTTCGCAAACGGCTAATATTTTGGTGTCGGCGGGGTATTACAAAAACAAAGGCATCTTAATCGCCAATGATTTTGAACGGGCTTCTTTCCGTATCAATTCGGAAGCACGCAAAGGGCGCATCACCTTTGGGGAGAACATGATGCTGAGCAACAACAACGGCAAAAACCCGGGCGGTGGGTTGAATGCTTTTTATGAAGCGCCTTTGTCCTTACCCATTATTGCGGTGAAAGGTTCGCAATACGCAGGCATACCTGCAAATCCCGGAGCTTGGGGCATGGGCACGTCAGATATTCCTTCGTACGCAAGTAACTACATTGCCAATGCCGCGCTGGACAGACAGACCTACAACTTTGCAAAACTCTTGGGCAATGCTTATGTTGACGTACGCATCATTAACGGCCTGACGTATCGCTTTAACGCGGGTGCAGAAGTAAGCTTTGATACGTACAAAGAAATTCGCGACACGGGCATCTGGCGCTATGCCAATCAACCCCCGAATACAAGCATAAACGAAAGCCGGCAACGCTTTACCAACTTGTTGCTGGAACATACCGTAAACTTCAACCGCAACTTTGGCCGCCATGCCATCAGTGCCGTGGTGGGCTTCTCCCGCACCGAACAAAAACGTGAAGTAACAAGCGGCGGCAGGGTAAACCTTGTAAACGCAAACGGTACTTTGTTCACAACCATCGGTTCTGCCACAGGCGCACTTTCGGCCGCGGGAGGCACGCCGGTCTTTTGGCGTTCGCACGGTTATCTTGGCCGCATCAATTACACTTACGATGACCGTTATTTGCTGACGCTAACGGGCCGCATTGACCAGGACTCACGATTCGGTCCCAACTACCAAACAGGCCGCTTTCCTTCCGTGGCAGCAGCCTGGCGCATAAACCGTGAAAAATTCTTTCACGTAAACTGGATTAACGATTTGAAAATTCGTGCGTCGTACGGTAAACTTGGCTTCAGCGACGTGTTGGGTTCCTGGGATTATTTCTCCGTAATTAATGTTTTCCCGCGTGCTGTGTACGGCATCAGCCAAGGTGTTTTTGCCGGCGCCTATCAATCGCAGTTAACCAATCCTGATTTGCGTTGGGAAGAAAGAACGCAAAAAAATGCCGGCTTTGATGCAAACGTTTTAAACAATCGTTTGACCCTGTCTTTTGATGTGTACAATGCCTTATCGAAAGACCTGCTTGTGTTCTTAACGCCGCCGCCTTATTTGGGCTTTAGCGGAACGGTTGCCACCAACACGGCTTCGATGCGCAACACGGGTGTTGAATTCAGCGCCACCTACCGCAGCCGGCCCACCAGTTCCTCGCCTTGGCGCTGGGATGTTTCGGGCAATTTCACTACCATTAAAAACCGCGTTCTTGGTGTGGGCGAAAGAGGCAAAGATGCCAGCGGCAACGCCGTTGATTACATTGAATCTACAAACTTTATTCGGGCGCAAGTGAGCCATTCCATTGGCGAGTGGTACGTGATAAAAACGGACGGCATTTTTAAAAGCCAACAGGAAATTGATTCTTACGTGAGCAAGAGCGGGCAAAAAGTTCAACCCAATGCCAAACCCGGCGACGTGCGTTACGTTGACGCAAACGGCGACGGACAAATCAACAACAACGACCGTCAGTACGCCGGTTCGCCCTGGCCCAATTTGCAAACCGGCGCACAGTTCAACGCATCGTACAAGCAGTTTAGTTTTAACCTGCAATTGGTGGGCATCTTCGGCAACAAAATTTACAACGACATTCGCCGCAACCTTGATGCGTACCAGGTGAATAATTTCCGCAAGGACATTAATCCCTGGTCGCCAAGTAATCCGAACGGCACTGACCCGCGTCTTGCCGTTGATCAGGCAAGTGATCCAACAGTTTCCTTCAACAACATGGCGCAAACCGACCGTTGGCTGGAAAGCGGCTCTTACCTGCGCATTCGCAACGTGGAATTAGCCTATGCTTTGCCGAAGACTTTTTTAAACCGTTTTAATTTCTCCAATGCCCGCGTGTATGTGAGCGGACAAAATTTAGCAACCTTCACCAAGTACAAAGGACTTGACCCTGACGTGCAAGGCGCCGGTGTTATTTCGCGTGGCTTTGACGCGGGCAATTGGCCCTCAAGCCGCATTATTTCTTTCGGCATTCAGGCTGATTTTTAAACGCAAAACAATTGACGAAATGAAAAAGACATACTTCATCATAATCACAGTGGCTTTGTGGGCAATGAGCTGCAAAAAGAGTGAATTGAACATTGCCAATCCCAACCAACCCACCACGCAACAGTTTTGGCAAACGGCCAAGGATGCGCAACTGGGTGTGAACGCTATTTACAGCACTTATCACCGCGCTGGCCTTAGCCGGTGGATGCACTTTCTTACCATCATACGTGCTGATGAAGGCTTCAGCACCAGCCCCGCGCCGTGGATTCGCAATTACTACGACCTGTTCAACTACGAAAATTACAACGACGGCTTGATTACAAGTTTGTGGTACGATTGTTACACCGGTATCAACCGTTGCAACCAGGTTTTGGACAACTTGCCGGCCATCAACATGGACAACACGCAAAAGCAACAATTGCTGGGTGAAGCAAAGTTTATGCGCGGACTGTTTTATTACACGTTGGCCTTGCATTACGGTAACGTGCCGGTGATTTTACACGTGCCAAAGCCAACGGAGTATTATCCGCCCACTACGCCGCAAGACGGTGTTTACGCACAAGCTGCACAGGACTTTACCGATGCAACAACGGCTTTACCCGCAACTTACGATGCGAGCAACAAGGGCCGTGCGACAAAAGGCGCAGCTTATGCCATGCTGGGCAAAGTGTATATGCAGCAGCGCAAATGGCAACAAGCGAAAGATGCCTTGCAATGGTTGGCCGAAGGGCCGGGTGCGAGTAACTACAATCTCGTAGCCAATTACCGCGACAACTTCATTGAAACAACGGAGAACAATTCCGAATCAGTGTTTGAATTTCAAAACGCAGCCAATCCAATTGATGCCTTTGACAACGATGCAGGCGACGGCGATCCAAACCACACACCCGACAAGTTGAATTACGGCACGTCCATTCCACCCTTTTTTGCACCGCGTCCCATTGGCTTTACCGATGGACAGGCAGGCCGGTGGGTCGTGTGGGAATTTTTAAAGGAGAGCCAAACAAACGGTCAACGCGACCCGCGTGTAGCCGCAACTTTTTTGTACGATTCAACCGACGTTCGTGGCCCGAACTCTACGATGGTTTACGGACAGATTTGGGCATCACTCGGCTATTCAAACGCTCAGAACGATCCCATCGCCGTTGCAACCAACCGCACTGTTTACTGGCGAAAATTTTTAGACGATGCAACGATGAACGGTGAAGTCTTTCACTCGGGCAACAACTATCGCTACTTGCGTTATGCAGATGTGTTGCTGCTGTATGCGGAAGCGTTGAACGCATTGGGGCAAACGACGCAGGCCTATACTTTCGTTGACAAAGTAAGGGTGCGTGCGGGTTTGAAAACGCTGACAGCAGCTATGCCGGGCTTGAGCCAACAAGCTTTCTTAACGCAGTTAAAACACGAACGCATCACCGAACTTTCGGGCGAAGGCCATCGCTGGGAAGACCTGATTCGCTGGGGTGACTTGAGTACATCGCTTTCATCGAAAGATCCGGCCTTTGTCAATTTCAAAACAGGCAAAAACGAAGTGTTGCCCATCCCGCAATTTGATTTGGACAACAATCCGAACCTGAAACAAAATCCGGGTTATTGATTTCACCAGGTGCTGTGTTTGCACAGCACCCCGTTTATCTTTCTCAATTATTTGTTTTGCATGAATTCCGTAAGCCTTCTTTTACGATTGAAAGTTTTGCTGTTTGTTGTCGCTGTCGCTTCGTGCGGCAAAGGAAGCGGTGGCGGCGATGGAAACAATCCGCCACCGCCTGCAACAAACACATTCACCAATCCCTTGCTTTCGTCCGGCCCCGATCCCTGGATCATTAAATCAGGTTCGAATTACTATTACACGCATACGCTTGGCAACCGCGTTGCGCTTTGGAAAACAAGCAAGGTCTCGGACTTGAAAAACGCAAACCCGCAAACCGTTTGGAGCGCACCGGCAAACGGCGCAAATTCAAAGAATATTTGGGCGCCAGAGCTACATTTTCTCGACAGCAAATGGTACGTGTATTACACGGCCGGTTCGGGTGCAAACAATACGCAACGGACCTTTGTTTTAGAGAACGCATCATCCGATCCACTCAGCGGAACGTGGGCAGACAAGGGACAAATTGGCGATGCGGTCGCGGACTATTTTGCCATTGACGGAACGGTGCTTAGCTACAACAACAAAAATTATTTTATCTGGAGCGGATGGGCATCGGCCACCGACAACAACCAACGGATTTACATTGCCCGCATGAGCAATCCGTGGACGCTGGAAACAAGTCGTTCGCTGATTTCGTCACCGCAATATTCATGGGAGATGAACGGTGCGCCGCCGGCTGTGAACGAAGGCCCGGAGATTTTAAAAAATGCGGCAGGCAAAGTGTTTTTAATTTACTCCGCTAGCGGTTGTTGGACGGATGATTACTGTCTTGGCATGTTGACCTTAAAAGACGGCGGTGATCCGTTGAACGCAAGCGATTGGACAAAGAATCCAACGCCGGTATTTACAAAGAATGTAAGCGGCGGCGCTTTTGGGCCGGGACACAATTCTTTTTTTAAATCAGTGGACGGAACGGAAGATTGGATACTTTACCACGCCAATCCGCAAAGCGGTTTGCAATGTGGTGACAGCAGAAGTCCACGAACACAAAAGTTTACGTGGAATGCCGATGGCACACCGGCTTTTGGAACGCCGGTAAATATCAATACGCCCATCACAAAACCTTCGGGCGAATAAAAGGTTATACATTTTATCGCATGGACGTAATTAACCACATAGAAACATCGGTACACATAGAAGTCCTATGCGAGACCTATGTCTCTATGATCTTATGTGGTTCAACTACGGTATAGAATAAAAAAACTATTACCGATAACGGACAAGACTTATTCATGCCATCTGTAAAAACAATACCGCACTGCTTCCTGTTTTTCTTTTTGCTGACAAGCTTTTGCGCGGCGTCGCAAAACTATTTTACCAATCCCTTGTTGCCTTCTGGCGCCGATCCCTGGGTAATTCAAAAGGACAGTCATTATTACTTCACACACACGACGGGACGGAATATTGTACTGTACAAAACAACCAGCATTGCCAATTTAAAAACGGCCGAAAAAAAACTTATTTGGCAGCCCCCCGACAGCATGATGTATTCAAAACAAATCTGGGCGCCGGAGTTGCATTTCATCAACAACAAATGGTATTTCTATTTTGCGGCCGATGACGGAAAGAACGAAAGCCATCGCTTGTATGTTTTGGAAAATTCTTCGCACGATCCAATGAAAGGCCGGTGGGTTTTTAAAGGAAAGATTGCCGTGGCAACCGACAAGTGGGCCATTGACGGTTCGGTGTTTAGCTTTAAAAAACAACGGTACTTGATCTGGTCTGGATGGGAAGGCGATACAAACGGTGAACAAGACATCTACATTGCTAAATTAAAAAATCCCTGGACGGTGGATGGCGACCGTGTGCGCATCTCAAGCCCTGTGTTTGATTGGGAACGCCACGGCGATTTACACGATGCCGAAAACCCGCCGCACGTTTCGGTGAACGAAGGGCCCGAAGCGCTTCTTCACAAAGACAAATTGTTTATTGTTTATTCGGCCAGCGGTTGTTGGACCGATAATTATTCACTGGGTCTTTTAACGTTTACGGGCGATGATAATTTGCTCGATTCATCATCGTGGAAGAAATGCGAACAGCCTGTGTTTGCAACGTCAATAGAAAACAAGGTTTACGCACCGGGACACAATTCTTTTTTCAAATCAGCCGATGGAAAAGAAGATTGGATAATTTATCACGCCAACAGCGAAGCGGGGCAGGGTTGCGGCGGGCATCGTTCGCCGCGGGCACAAAAGTTTGCGTGGAGCAACGAAGGCTTGCCGTTGTTTGGAACGCCGGTAAAAGAAGGCGAAAGGCTTGCCACTCCTTCGGATAAAAGAAAACAAAAACGGCAGGTTGAAGCAGCAGTAATAGCCGAATGAACACAAAGCGACTTTCGTAAATAGCGAATGCGTTTGTAAAGGAGCGTCAATAAAACATCGAAAGAACAAAATCATGAATAGAAACCATTTTCTTCTCTTCGTTTGTCTTCTTTTTTCTTTTACACCGTTTGCGCAAAAAAAAGAAGCAAAGCAAGCTACAGTTGTTACACAAACAGCTCAACGCTGGCCGGTGGAAAAAGCAACGCAGTGGTACAACAGCCATCGCTGGATAACCGGCGCAAATTTTCTTCCTAGCACCGCCATCAACCAGCTTGAAATGTGGCAGGCCGATACCTTTGATCCAACCACGATAGACCGTGAATTGGGTTGGGCCGAAAGCATCGGCTTCAACACTCTGCGTGTGTTTTTGCACAGCGTGGCCTGGAAGCAAGACGCGACGGGTTTTAAAAAGCGCATGAACGATTTTCTTTCCATCGCCGACAAGCACCACATTCAACCGGTTTTTGTTTTTTTTGATGATTGCTGGAACAAGGTTCCGCACGCCGGTAAACAACCCGCACCAAAACCCGGCATTCATAACTCCGGCTGGGTGCAAGACCCCGGACAACCGGCGTCGAACGACTCAACTTTGTTTCCACAGTTGGAGGGCTATGTAAAAGATGTGCTCACAACTTTTCGCACGGACAAAAGAATTCTTCTTTGGGATTTGTACAACGAACCCGGTAATTCCGGCAAGCGTGATTCATCGCTGCCTCTGCTAAAAAAGATTTTTCAGTGGGCAAGAGAAGTGGCTCCGGAACAACCCATAAGCGCAGGCTTGTGGGCTTGGGATTATGAGGAACTGAATGCCTTTCAATTGAACAACTCCGACATCATTACGTATCATGATTACGAAGAACCCCAATGGCATCAACGCGTCATCGAATTGTTGAAGGCTGCAGGTCGTCCGCTCATTTGTACCGAGTACATGGCCCGCACCCGCAACAGCCGCTTCTCTAATATTCTTCCTTTGTTGAAAAATGAAAACGTTGGCGCCATTAACTGGGGATTTGTATCGGGCAAATCAAACACCATCTATGCCTGGGACACGCCAATGCCGAGTGGCGATCAACCGGTCGAATGGTTTCATGACATCTTCTTTCCCGACGGCACACCGTACCGGCAAGACGAAGTAAATCTCATAAAAAAGTTAAGCACGCAAAACAGTTCTGTGAGTAAGAAGAATTGATGTATGACGATGCACCGCTTGTCCTTAAAGAATTTCTGATGAAGGGGCATCGTCTGGTGCTTCCTGCTCTCCCTTTTGCTCAAATTGAATGACGGGTTAAAGAGAGACTCTCCGATCATGTATTCAACGCCTTGCCTTTGCGGCTGATTTTAGTTCTGGGTGATAAAAAACACAACGGCCTTTCCTTTTGCTGCCTTGTTTCTTTTGTTGAAACAGAGACCGCCTGCAATTGGTTTTATTGCAAAAGACCTCATATTTGTAAAAACGTATTTTTAAAGTCGGGATTTGCCGCAAGCGTGACGAAGGTTTTCAGGAGCGTCTTTGCCTTATTCATTAACACATTGCACCGATAATTACCCATGACGAAAAAAATGGTCTGTTGGTTATGTTGCCTGCTTTTCTTTAGCGCCGGTTGGACGCAGCAGGGGAGCGGAAAAAAACAGCCCGCAACAAACAATGCCGACAGTGTTCCAACGCAAGCACTTGACGTGCTTTTTGCCACGAACGATGATTGCGATTTGTACATCAACGGAGAAGCCAAAGGTTCTGTTCTCAAAACGGATTTCCGCTATGTGAAACTGGCGCCGGGCGACTATCGCTACCGGGCAAAAAGCAAGATTACCGGCGACGAATTAAGCGATGTTTTTAACGTTTCGGAAGAGGGAACCAACGAGGTGTTTCTGGACATGTTGTATGTAATTGACGAAAAGGCCGCCGAGCGGACGCGTTTGCAAAACGCAGGTTTCTCTTTGGATACGGCAACTCAAAACAAAAATTTCGCAGGTGTAAAGGCAAGACGAACGGTGCTCACCAAGGAAGAAGCGCAAAAAGAAACCGTCAATTTTCTTCTTAGCAACGCGGTGCTTATTAAAGGAGGAAGTTTTACGATGGGCAATAACCGTGCGCCTGCACGCGACGAAGCCGAACATTCCGTAACGCTCGGTCCTTTTTATTTCAGCAAATTTGAAGTGACGCAGCACCAATGGCAAAGCATCATGGGGTACAATCCAAGTGTAAACAAAGGCTGTGAAACCTGCCCCGTAGAGAATGTGAGTTGGGAAGAAGCTATGCGCTTCGTTCGCAGGCTCGATTCATTGAGCAACCGAAAATTCCGCCTGCCCACCGAAGCCGAATGGGAGTATGTGGCCCGCACCGGCGGCAAGGATGAAATTGACAAAGCCGGCGGGCAGGAAGCCTACATAAAAAAAACGGCTTGGTATTTTTCCAATGCCCAAAGCAAACCACACCCGGTGGGAAGACGGGAACCCAATGCGGCTGGCATTTACGACATGACGGGCAACGTTTCAGAATGGTGTTTGGATTGGTACAGTCCGGGGTTTTATAAAGTAGAACGCAGCCGGCTTAATCCTGCGGGGCCGACCGCAGGCAAGGAGAAAGTGATTCGCGGCGGCAATTTTAAGGATTACGTCGGCGACCGCTTTAGGCCATCGTTCCGCAACAAGCGAACGCCTGCCAGCAAAAGCAACGAAGTGGGCTTCCGGGTAGTCTTGAGTTTGAGTGAATAAGAGTTCAATAGAGAATACACTCAGCTTGCTCAAACGTTTTACGCAAGAGTAAAAAGCTTGCGCTGGCTACTTGGCCCGGATTTTTTGCCTACATGCCGGCGGGGCAAAAAATAAATCCGGTTTTCTTATTCCTATTTCGGGAAACTGTAATTTAGGCCTCTGTCCTAAACCACCGCCCAATCTCCTTTAGTAAAGCCGCACTTTCCGTATCTGACTTTATTGTTTCGACAGGCTGAAGCAAGGCTCTCGTTCCATACTACCTTATGATGACTTATTTGCTACCGAACGTTTTAAATGGAGAATACTGCAATCATGTTTCTTGTAAACCGAAAGGAAAAACCCTGGCCATTTTTGCGCCCTCTTCTTCCGAGGCTCGTTGCCTTTTTTGGTATTTCGCTTTTTATCTTTTTTTCCCCAGCGACAAACGCTCAATGCATTCAAAACAACGTTATTACGTTAAGCCAGGCCGTTTGCGCCGGAACAGTAGGTTATTTGCAAGGCCCTACGCCTACCGTAAGCGGGAACGACACAATCAGTTATCAATGGGAGGCAAACCCGAATAATTGCACCGGAAACGGTGGTTATTCGCCCATTGCTGGTGCAACTGCAAAAGATTATGCGGTCCCCTCTTCGGCGGACCCCAATCTTTGTTACAGGAGGGTTGTAACGTTCGGTAATTGCACGGATAATTCAAACGGCATAAGGGTTGATATTCCAGACCGCACTACCCCTTCGCCACCAACGGCAACGGTTGTTCAGCCAAATTGTGTGCTGGCAACAGGCAACATCACCGTCACCAGCCCGGCTACGGCAACGGGAATAACCTATAGCATTAACGGAACAACCTATCAAACCTCAAACAACTTTACCGGCCTTGCGCCCGGCGCTTACAGCGTTACGGCAAAATTCCCCTCCGGCTGTGTTTCTCCCTCTTTGTCCATAACGTTAAGTACCCCAATACCCACCGGCAGCATTTCACCTTCGACGGCTACCATTTGCAGCGGCGGCACGCAGGTGTTAACTGTAACCGGTGGCAATACCTATCAATGGTATCGAAACGGGGTTCTTATTCCTTCGGCTACAAGCAGTACATACACGGCTACGCAAGCGGGCACTTACACAGCTACCATTATAAACGGAGTCTGCGCCGGTCCGGCAACAAACAGTGCAGTTATTACCGTAGTGCCTTTGCCGAGTGGTACTGTTTCTCCTGCCACTTCCAGCATCTGTGCCGGTAATTCGGTTGCGTTAACAGCTACTGGCGGTGGAACCTACCAGTGGTTTAGAAATGGCTCGTTGATCAACGGCGCTACGGCCGCTACTTACATTGCCAGCCAACAAGGATCTTACAGCGTAATCATTAGCAACGGCGCATGCAGTGCTCCTGCATCAGATACTGCGGTCGTGACCGTAGAAGCGTTGCCTGCCGGAACGATCACCCCGGGTTCGGCATCCATCTGTTTTGGAAGCAGCCAGGTGCTTTCGGTAAGCGGAGGGGTAAATTATCAATGGTTCAAAGATGGCGTAAGCATAGGCGGTGCAACCGCTTCTACTTATAATGCGATCCAAGGGGGTGCTTATACGGTTGACATCCTTAGTAGCACCGGGTGCAGGGGACGTGCATCTAATACAGCAACGGTAAGTATTTTGCCCTTGCCCACAGGTTCTATTTCGCCGGCTACGGCAACGGTTTGTGCAGGTAGCTCCGTAACCCTGACCGCAACCGGCGGTGTGTCTTACCAATGGTATAAAGACGGCGTCGCCATCAACAACGCTCTTTCCTCAACCTATGTCGTCATGCAGAGTGGCCGGTACGCTGCTGATATTTTTGATGTTAACAGTTGTAAGGGCAAAGCCTCAAACGAGAGCGTGGTTACCGTGGTTACTACGCCTTCCGGGCTTATTTCTCCTGCTAACAGCACCTTGTGTGCTGGCGGTTCGGTAACACTAACAGCAACTGGGGGCAATGCTTACCAATGGTACAAAGACGGTGTGTTGATTGTTGGCGCTACAGCGGCTACTTATACAGCTATCCAAACAGGAAACTATACAGCCGATATTTTTTTGGGAACCTGCAGGGGCAGTTCGACCAACACTGCTGTTGTAACGCAGGGAATCACGCCTGCCGGCTCCATTACGCCGGCTTCGGCTTCTCTTTGTTCGGGCAACAGTGTTGTGCTTACTGCCACCGGCGGTGTGTCTTACCAATGGTATAAAGACGGCGTGTTGATTACCGGGGCAACTGCCGCAACCTATACTGCTACGCAAACAGGTACATACAGCGCCATACTTTTTAACGGCGGCTGCAGCGCTCCGGCAAGCAATACGGTAGTTGTTGTGCCAAGTACGGTCATTACTTTTTCCACCGCCAGCACCGATCCTTCCTGTACATCGTCCACGGGAACCATCACGGTTAACAACCCGACGGGCGGCAGCGGCAGCGGCTATACGTATTCAAAAGATAACGGGGTAACCTTTCAAACAGCAAACACTTTTACAGGACTGTCCGCAGGAACGTATCAAATCGTTGTGAAGGACGCAGGCGGTTGCAAAAGCAATCCGTCTTCAGTGGTGATAGCGTCCTTTACATCCACTCTGCAGGCATCTGCCGCAACCACCAACATTACGTGCACGCAGGCTTCGGGATCGGTTAGTATTACGGCCGGTGGTGGTACATCACCGTATCAATACAGTTTGGATGGCGGCACCTATCAATCGGGCAACAGTTTTTCAAGCCTTTCTTTGGGTGCGCATAAGGTGACGGTAAAAGATGCCGGCGGCTGTACGTTCGAGGTGAACTTCAATATCACGCAAGTTGCCTCTACGCTTGCTGCAACGGCCAGTGTTACGAACACTTCCTGCGGGCAGCCGAACGGTTCGGTGACCGCGCAAGCTACGGGAGGTGCGCCGGGTTACACGTACAGTCTTGACAACGGGTCGTTTCAAACGGCCAACACGTTTGGAAACCTAACAGCGGGTTCGCATAAAGTAACGGTGAAAGACAACGCCGGTTGCGTTGTTGACGTTTCGTTTACAATCACGCAAACCGCCACTGTCCCGAATCTTGTTATTACCAATCCGCCGAAGATTTGCCCCAACGCTACGGTTAACTTGCAATCGCCAACAATTACGGCAGGTTCCGACGCAGGCTTACAGTACAGTTACTGGACTGATGCAAACACTACGACAGCCGTACAATCACCGGGTGCGGTTTCGGCGGGCACCTACTACATCAAGGCGACTAATGCCGGCGGATGCACGAACATTAAATCTGTACAAGTGACGGCGCAAACGGTTTTCCCCGGCAGCATTACAGCTACAAGAACACTCGCCTGCATTACTGATTCACTTCCGTTAACCGCAAGCGGTGGAAGGGCTTACCAATGGTACCGGAACGATACTTTGATTACCGGCGCTACTTCGGTTAGTTATCAGGCAAAGCAATCGGGTATTTATTCTGTTTACATTGACGACGGTACTTGTGCGGTGAAAGCCTCCAACACGGTGAAGATTGAATTTAAACAATGCACGCCGATATCTGATGCGAGAGCACTTTTGCCAACCGCTTTCACACCAAACCGCAACGGTGTTAATGATGTATTGCGGCCCATTTTTTACAACGTCACTTCCCTGCATTATTTCAAAGTTTACAACCGCTGGGGGCAACAGGTGTTTGAAACCGCTACGCCAGGCAAAGGCTGGGACGGAAACAAAGACGGTGTGCCGCAGCCGGCAGAAACCTATTCTTGGATTTTGGAGGCCGTAGGCAAGAACGGTGAAATCATCAAGGCAAGCGGCAGAAGCGTTTTGATCAGATAACTCTTTACCATGAAAAAATGCATCCTCGGTTTGTGTTTGTTGCTAGCGGCTGAAGCGGTTTGGTCGCAGTCCTATCATTTCTCACAATTTTTTTCCACGCCGCTTTTAACCAATCCCGCCAACACAGGCTCCATGGATGGAGGTTACCGCTTTGCTTCCAACATTCGTTCGCAGGGTTTGTCGGGCGGCAGTCCGTACTTCACCGGCTACATATCGGCCGAAGTTAACCCGCTGCGCAACAGTTTGCCGGAAGGCCATAAAGCGGGTATAGGCCTTTACATCATGAACGATCATTCACTGGGCGGTGCGGTGCAAACAAACAGCGTTGGACTGAGCGCAGCTTATCACGTAGGGCTTGACCCTTACGGCGAAAACAGTTTTGGCATCGGCGTGCAAGCTGCTTATCATCAACGGCGCTACGACTACTCAAGGCTTTCTTTTGAAAACCAGTTTGGGCCTGGCGGCTTTGACGGCTCTCTGCCCGTGGGCGAACCATTGAATGCAAACAGCCGGTCTTTTTTTGACGTGAACGCAGGCTTGTTGTACAGCTGCACAGTTGGCGCCAATGCTTATTTTGGTGGCATTTCGGTGTATAATATTCTTCAGCATAAGGAGAATGTATTGACCGAAGAGTTTTCGATGCCAACGCGTTTTGCATTCCAGGGTGGCTCGCAGTTTTCTTTTGGACCAAGCGGCAATCTTTACCTTTCTCTCACCGCCATGTACCAGGCCAACGCAAACGAGATAACGGCCGGTGCGGCCTACGGTATTCCGTTAACCGAAGAAGAAAGAAACGAACTGCTCGGCGGGATGTGGTATCGCATCAATGACGCAGCAATCCCGTACATCGGTTTCCGGCGCAACGATCTCCAGGTAGGCCTTTCGTACGATTACACCGTGTCATCGTTAAAGGCGGGTTCCCAAGTGCGCAATGCCTTTGAGCTTACTTTTGTGCTCAGAGGCGCAATCAACCGCGAGCTGAAAACAACGGTGCCCTGGTATTAATTTGTCTCTTTAAAGTGCGGAACGTTTAACTCAGAAAGGCAAATGCGCCAACAGAATGATACCCTTCAAATGAACCAAATCAGACCTCTTTTTCTTTTTTATCAACGCAACAGAAGTACGGATGTCCGTGCCTCCTCCATTGCGAAATATTTTCTTTTCCTTCTTTTCTTTCCTCTACTCTCCGAAGCGCAAAAAATAAAACGAAGCGAATACAATGCGGCTGAAAAACGCTGGCACATTGAAACAGCGCCGGTAAATTTAAAGTCCGCTCCCGGTAGTAAAGTGAACGTTGCACTAAGCGCAGCGGGATCGGCTTATTCGCTTTGGTTAAGCGGTTCGGGCGCCGGCGCCAATACCGTCATTGCCGGCGACGCCTTGATTTTTTTGTTGGATGATGACAGCACCGTAACGGTCAAATCAACGGCGGTGCAAAACTTCGAACGAAAAGACAACAGTTACAACCACGAATATCAACTGACGCAGGATGATTTGGAAATTTTAAGCCGGCACAATTTGCAGGCATTGCGCAAGTATTCGGCTGAAGGATATAACGACGTTTACCTGGAGAAAGAAACAGCAGGAGGCTTGAAAGAATTAAGCACAGCTTTTCTGAACGAGTTGAAGAAAGCAAACCTTCTTTCACTAAAGCGTACGCCAGGCTTTCCGGGCGGCAAAGCCGTGCTGCTGGGTTTTTTTAATCGCAACCTAAAATCATCGCTCCCGTTAACAGGGGCCGAAAGAAAATTTGCCGTCGTTCAATTTGTGGTGAACGCTGATGGACAGGTAGATGATTTACAAATAAAACATTCTGCAGGCAATGTGTTTGACAACGAATTGCTGCGCATCCTCAAACGCATGCCCCGGTGGAAGCCTGCGACAATTAACGGCAAGCAAGTGGACGCTACCGTGACACAACCGTTGACTTTTTTGCGAAACGGAAACGCTGTCAACATACGGTTCTAAGGCTGCTATCTTCACCAGCAAGTCTTTTGTAGGTTTGATTCGTCAATCTTTGTCAAATGAAACAGAAACCGCTTCTCGTTGCCAGCCTGCTTTTTTCTTGCATCCTGAATGCGCAAACAACGATGAAACCGCTTTGGCACAACAATCAATTCGAAGTCTTTTCTGACAGAATCGTACAACAGGGAAAATACACCGCAAAGGCACTTTCGCCCACCGAAATGACCTCGGATTATAAAAGCCCGGCAAACCTGTTTAAGTCTTCGGTTGTTGCGTTTAAGTTCAGCATCAACGGCAAGGATAACGAAATGAAGTCAGGCTTTGATCATCACATTAACCTGGCCGGTGCAGGTTCATACGAAACACCGTTGATAAAATTTGGCGAACAACTCAAAACCGACAACACCAAAGAAGGTTACTTATCGCCCAATACAAAACTGAAAATACGACTTGACCTGCGCAACGTTTTTGCGGCGTTTAAAAAAGATGGCTACTACACGTTGTTCAACGGGGATAAACTTTATAAAGATGATTTCAAAGCCGTGTACGTGGCCGGAAGTTCCGCGCCGCTAATTTGGGATTTCAACAACCTGCATCAACATTCCGAATTGCAATTAAAAGATCCCGACGGCGACGGCATTTACGAAACCGAAATTGTGTTGAACAAGGCCGATGATACACCGCAAACAGCGGCGAGTTGGAAGATGTCGAAAGACGCAACGGCTTTTCCGCAATACAAATCAAGCTACGTTCTGTCCGATGCGATTTACAACATGTCACTGGA
>Ga0308175_100000073_pt1 | contig 81581 bp, 71 predicted proteins | sample PhyCR1_3_FD_203893 | JGI IMG/M metagenome (GOLD analysis project Ga0308175, IMG submission 203893) | Soil microbial communities from UC Gill Tract Community Farm, Albany, California, United States - DLSLS.C.R1 | ecosystem: Environmental > Terrestrial > Soil > Agricultural land | place: USA...
CCGGAACAGGGTCTCGGGGCCTTCGATGGTCTGGATCATCAGCGCGGCCGGCGCGCCGGCGCGAAAGCGATACGCGCACTGCTTGGGCAGGAGCGCCATGTGGCCGCGACCCAGCATAATACGCCCCATGGGCCTGCTCGGCGGCAGCGCGGCCAGGCGGTGCCCGCCGTCGCGGTCGGCAATCACCCGCGCGGGTTCATTCAGCTTGTGGAGCTCGACTTCGAGCTCGCCGTCCATGCAGACCACGAACTCGTCGTGGCGTGCCGCCCAGTACGGCGACTCGCCGCTGGCCCGGGCCGCCTCGATGACGTACTCGAAGTTCTTGGCGACGGCCACGCGCTCCCACGGCTTCGAGCGCGAGGCGACCTCGAACACGTTCGAGAACACGTAGTTCTTCGGATCATCGTCGATCACATCGACGCGGCCCTTCTGGTAATCGGCGAGCGAGCCGAATCTGGTTTGAAACGTCATGTCGTATACTCCTTGTTTCATCGATCCAGTCAGTCAGTCGGTCAGTCAGTCAGTCAGTCGTCAGGGCACGCGCTTCAGCGCGAAGTGATACGCCAGGCGGTGCCAGCGCGCGGGGGCGGGCGTGCCGTCGGGCCAGGTCGCGTCGCCGCGGGTCTCGAGGTGCACGATCAGGGATGGCTTGACGCCGAACACGGCATCGGACTCGAGGTACTTGTCACCGGCCATGAACAGGTGCGTGACTAGGTCCTCGAAGCCCGGCGCGTGGAAGACGAAGTGGACGTGGCCGGGCCGCATCGCGTGGCGGCCGGCAGCGGTGAGCAGCTCGCCGACCGGGCCGTCGGTCGGGACGGGGTAGCTGCACGGGACGAGCGTGCGGAACGAGAACTTGCCGTCGGCGCCGGTGATGAACCGAGCACGCATGGCCGGCTCGCTCGGCGTGTAGCCCGGCTGCTGCACGTCGTAGAGGCCGGCGCTGTCGGCGTGCCAGACGTCGATCATGGCGCCGGAGATCGGGTGGCCGGTGACGTCGGTGACGCTGGCGTCGAGGAACATGCGCTCGCCGGGTGCGCCCGGCACCAGGTCGGTGCCGTGCGGCGTGACACGGTGCTCGCCGACGTGGAACGGGCCGAGCACGGTGGTCTCGGTGGCGCCGGTTCCGCCCTTGTGGTTGATCGCGTCGACCAGCATCGAGACGCCGAGCACGTCCGAGAGCAGGATGAACTCCTGTCGCGTCGCCGTCGAGGCGTGGCCGGTGCGGGTCAGAAAGTCGATCGCCGCGTGCCACTCATCCATCGTCAGATCGGCCTCGCGCACGAACGCATGGAGGTGCGAGATCAGCCGGTGGAGCACCGTGCGAACCCGGGGATCGGGGGCACCGGCAAAGGCCTGGAGGACGGCTTGGGTCAGTTTGGTGGTGGGTTCGTCTTGCATTGCGTTCATTTCGTATCCGGCGGTGGTCCGTTGGGGCCATCTCTACGAGTACGTTGCGGCAGTGAATTTGACCTGTTGGGAACAGCCTCGCCCCGTGAGGACGCCAACGCGCAGCGCAGCGCAGCGCCGCGGGCTGGGTCACCTCGCGAGATAGATTGCACGGCCGGGTGGTAGCACGCCGGCGGGTCGTGGAGATGGCACCGACCGTGGGTCGCAATCCGGTGGTCGACGGACGAGCGAGGGACCCAGACCCGCGGCGCCAGCGCGCGTGTGCGCGTTCTTCGCGAGCGCCGCAACCGGTCAATACCTCTGCGGTGCGGTACTAGCACGGCCGGGCTCCGGTGAACGCGCGCTCGAGCAGCTCGCGCAGCGCCGTCCGCTCGAGCGGCCGCGGGTTCCAGTACGGGTTCTGGACGGCGAGATCGGCCGCGCGATCGAGCCCGCCTTCGGGCATGCCGAGCTCGGCGAGCGAGCGGCGCGCCCCGACGGCGCCGGCGAGCTCGTAGAGTCCGGTCGCGGCGTCGATGCCGGGCACGGCGAGCGCACGGGCCGCCCGCGCCATCGCCTCGGGGACCGCGGGGGCGTTGTAAGCCACCGCGTGGGGCAAGATGACCGTGTGGGTCTCGGCGTGCGGCAGCCCGAACGTGCCGCCGAGCACGTGGCACAGCTTGTGGTGCAGCGCCATGCCGACCGAGCCGAGGCACACCGCGCACAGCCAGGCGCCGTACAGGGCATCGCGGCGGGCGCCGCGATCGCCGGGGGCGCCGGGGATCGCCGGGAGCGCGCGTGCCAGCGCGGCGATGCCCTGCTCGGCCAGGAGCGAGATGATCGGATTTCGGTCCTCGGCGTAGAGCGCCTCGACCGCGTGGGCGATCGCGTTGATGCCGCTTACCCCGGACAGCGGCACCGGGAGGCCGAGCGTCAGGTCGACGTCGTAGATCACCGCCTCGGGCAGGATGTCGAGGCTCCGCCGGGTGGTCTTGTGACCGGCACAGGTCTCGCCGAGGATCGGCGTCATCTCCGAGCCGGCGTAGGTCGTCGGGATCGCGAGCTGCGGCGCACCGGTGCGCACGGCGATCGCCTTGCCGAGGCCGATCGTCGAGCCGCCGCCGAGCGCGACGACGCCGTCGGCGCCGAGCTCGCGCATCCGGGCGAGCGCCGCCTGCGTGACGTCGACCGGGGTGTGCATCGCCGCGCCGCTGAACACGCCGGCCGCGCGATCGCCGAGCGTCGCGGCGAGGGCCCGGCCGTGATCGGCCTGCGCCGGGGTGGTGAGCACCAGGGCGCGCGCGACCCCGAGGCGCGACAGCTCGCCCGCCGCCTGCGCCAGGGTGCCGGCGCCGAACACCACGCGCGCCGGCAGGCCGGTATACGTGAAGTCCCCGGCGGTCATCATGCGAGATCGAACACGAGGAGCTCGCCGGCGTCGATGCCTTCGATCCGGACGGTGCGTTCCTGCGACAGCGCGACGGCATCCCCGGCGGTGACGTCGGTTCCGTTGACCCGCGCGCTGCCGCGTGCGACATGGACCCACGCGTGCCGTCCGGGTGCGAGCGCGTGCTCGGCGGTCTGGCCGGCGTCGAACACGCCCGCGAGCAGGGTCGCGTCGGTGTGGATCGTCACGCTGCCGTCCGCGCCGTCGGGCGAGGCGACGAGCCGCAGCCGCCCGGCCTTGTCCTGCCGGCGGAACGTCTTCTGCTCGTAGCTCGGCGTGATGCCGCGGCGGTCGGGCATGAGCCAGATCTGCAGGAAGTGGACGGGCTCGCGCGGCGAGGCGTTGAACTCGCTGTGGACGACGCCGGTGCCGGCGCTCATGCGCTGGACGTCGTCGGGACGGATCACCTCGCCGGTGCCCATCGAGTCCTTGTGCTCGAGGCCGCCCTCGAGGACGTACGAGATGATCTCCATGTCGCGATGCGGGTGCTTGCCGAAGCCGTGGCCGCCCGCGACGCGATCTTCGTTGATGACCCTGAGCGCGCGGAACCCCATGTGCGCGGGGTCGTAGTAGTCCGCGAACGAGAACGTGTGGAAGCTGTCGAGCCAGCCGTGCTCGGCGTGCCCGCGCTCGTGGGATTTGCGAACCGTGATCATGACCTGCTCCTTTTGGATGGACCAGTTTGGGCATCCCGGGCCATCCGCGGAATTGGCAATCGATTGATGTCTCCCATCACTTCGTGAGATGGTCGGGAGTGCTCGAAACGTTCACCCTCGACCAGCTGCGCGCCCTCATCGCCGTGATCGAGGAGGGCAGCTTCTCGGCCGCGGCGCGCAAGCTCCATCGCGTGCAGTCGGCGGTCAGCACTTCGATGGCCAACCTCGAGACGCAGCTCGGTATTCCGCTGTGGGACCGCTCGACCAAGGTCGCCCGGCTCACCGAGCAGGGGCAGGCCGTCCTCGCCGCCGCCCGCAAGGTCTGCACCGAGGTCGATTCGCTGCGCAAGCTGGCCGCCGGGATGGTCCTCGGGCTCGAGGCACAGGTCTCGCTCTGCGTCGACATCCTGTTCCCGGTCACGGCCCTGGTCGACCTCTGCGAGCGGTTCCGCCATGAATTCCCGTCGGTGGATCTGCGGGTCGATACCCAGACGATGACCGGGGTCTCGGCCCGCGTGATCGACGGCAGCGCGACGATCGGCGTGGCCAGCCCGATGGGCGTCACCGCCGGCCTCGAGCGCAAAGTGCTGACCACGATCCAGATGGTCCCGGTCGTCGCTCCCGAGCACCCGCTCGCGGCGCTGCGCGGCCCGATCCCGACGACGCGGCTGCGCGACAGCATCCAGCTCGTGCTGTCCGAGCTGCAGGGCGAAGGCCACCCGGACCAGGCCGTGCTGTCGTCGCGCACCTGGCGGGTTCGCGATCTCCACACCAAGCACGCGCTGCTGCGCGCCGGGCTCGGGTGGGGCAACTTGCCGGAGCACCTCGTGCGCGACGACCTGCGCGCCGGCCGGCTGGTCACGATCAGCGTCGAGGCGTGGGGCAAGGACGAGCACAAGCTCTACCTGTCGGCCGTGTACCGCGGCGACGTGACGTTCGGACCGGCGCACCGCTGGCTGCTCGCCCAGCTCGAGCAGCTCTGCCTGCGCGATGCCGATCACGTGCCGCCACGCCCTTCCGTGCGCGGCCGGCCGCGGCGCAAGGCGTCGCCCTGATTCGCCCTGATTCGCCCTGATTCGCGGTGATCCGCGGTGATCCGCGCGAGCGCGCGCTGCCGTCGCGCTGGTGCGCCTCAGAACGTCTGCGTCGTGAAGTGAAACAGCAGGTATTGCGGGTTCGTCGACAGCGGGTTGATCACGATCGCGCCGTCGTGGTTGGTCGGGTTCCTGTGGATCAGGTGGCCGCCCGTCGCGTCGAACCCCGTCGCGAAGATCGAGATGTGGTTCGCCGTGGCGAGGGCGTTGTTGACCAGGCCCTGCAGCTGCGTGGGCGTCGTCTCGGTGAAGGCGGTGGAGTGCACGCCGAGGTTGGTGACAAAGTCGAACGACTCGCTCGGGTGCCAGCCCTCCGACCACGCGCCGTTCTTGAGCGGGGCGTTGATGGTCAGGAAGTCGACGTCGGGGTTGCCGCTGCTGGAGCTGATGTTCACGGCGATGTTCTCGATCCCGCCATTCACCTGCACCTGCAGGTGAACGTGGGTGGAGTCGCCGCTACACCCGCTGGTCCCCGGGTTCACGATCGAGACCAGGAAGCCATCGAGCCGGCCGAACGTCGTGTTCATCGCCGAGCCGAACGAGTTGGTGCAGGGGATCCGGGTCGGCGTCCCGTCGCCGGATGAGGCCGCGTCGACCGCCGGTGCGTCGGGGGTGCCGACTCCGGCATCGGTCGCGCCGCCACCGCAGGGGTGCAAGGCGCTCTGCGAGTTGCGCGGGGCCGGAGCGGCCGGCGTGATGAAGTCGGCGGAGTTATTGTCGGTATCGGTGCAGCCGCTCGCGGCGCGGAAGCCCGCCGTGGTGTTGGACTGCGTCGGCGCGGCGCCGCTGCCCTCGAACTGGACGGCCGTGCCGTAGCCGACGAAGTCGCGGATGTTCGCGTTGGGCAGGCACGCGGTGGAGCCGCCGCAGGCGAGCAGGGTCTGGTTCGTGACGAGGGCGACGGTGCCGCTGGTGCCCGACATGTTCATCGTGCCGGTCGCGTCCGGGGTCGGGAGGCTGGCGGCGGTGCCCGTTCCGGCGGCGAGCTGTACCAGGTAGTAGCCGCCTGCCGGGATCGTCCCGGTGAGGTTCGCCTTCGCGAACGACGTCCCGGTGGCCGACGCGTACTGCACCGACCAGCCCGTGATGGTCACCGAGCTCGCGCCGCGGTTGAACAGCTCGACGAAGTCATTGGTGAACTGCGCGCCGGAGTTGCCACCGCCGCCGTAGAGCTGGCTGATGACGATATCCGGCGAGGCAGAGACGAACAGCTGGTTTTTGTCGGTGGAAGGCGAGCCATCGCCGTCGCATCCGACGACCGCGCTTGCGACACCCGCCCCGATCACCAACCACGCGAGGGAACCAAGTCGAGCTTTCTGTGTCATGCGGCGGAGAATAGACATGCACGCGCGACAGTCCACCAGCGGAACCACCTACCATCCTTAAGATTCATGACCAATGCTAACCTGTCACATCGGGTGTGCAATGAATGGCCAGGGCCGTGGCACCGGTTCAGCTCCAGCGGTGGCGCTCCAGGATGCACACCTCGGCACCTTTGTAGTCGGCGCGAGCGAACTCACGATAATTACATTTCGCGGCGACCCGCAGCGACGCGATGTTTCCCGGATCGATCAAACACACCGTGCGTGCGTGTACGGAAGCGTCGGCCCACGCGAGCACCGCCATCAGCGCCTCGGTGGCGTAGCCCCGGCCGTGTGACCACGGCGCGAGCGCCCAGCCGGCCTCGGGGGCACCCTCGAACGAGATCTCGAGATCGCGCTTGAAGTCGGCGAGCCCGACCTCCCCGACGAACCGGCCGGTGGCGCGCTCGCGGATCTGCCAGAACCCGTAGCCCGCGACCGACCAGTGCCCGAGGTAGCGCAGCAGGCGAGCCCAGACCTCCTCGCGTCCGGCGGGCTTGCCGCCGATGTAGCGCACGACCTCGGGATCGCTCCACAGCGCCAGCGAGTCGTCGAGGTCCGAGGGGCGATGGCCGCACAGCGTCAGCCGCGCGGTGTCGAGGATGGGGATGGTCACGCTCATGAGGATCTCGCGGCCATCGTATCCGCGATCGACGCCGCGCCGGCCGAGCTCAGGCGAACTCACACATCCCCAGCACATGGCGACGACAAATGCCAGTGCGGACTTTGCGCCGGAGCCCGAGCTCGGAAACACCGATGTCGTGCACGCCCGACGGAAAACTTGAGTTCCTGCGTTTTCCAGTGCGTGTCTGAACACGGAACGTGCCGTCAGACGTGAGATGTCCGTAGGCCGTGTCGCCGCGGATCGTGCCCTGGCGAGCCATCGGCTAGAGTCTTCAGATGCCGAGTTGCAGCCATGATCTGCACGCGGGTGGTGAGAGGCGCGCCCTCGTCCGTGGGTTCGACATGGCGAGCCCGCTGATCGAGCGCGGCCCGCCAAGTACACCCCGCAGAAACGGGCACATCGGGATCGAGGCTCGCCGGGTGGACGGCCAGGTCGTCGTGCGGATCCGGGACGACGGCGTCGGCATTGCCCCGGACATGCTGAGCCACATCTTCGGCCTGTTCGCGCAGGTGCCGCAGGATCTGGCCCGGTCGCAGGGTGGGCTCGGCCTCGGCCTGTCGATCGTGAAGGCGCTCACCGAGAAGCACGGTCGAGACGCTCGACGTGATGGGGGTGAGCTCCAGCGCGCTGCGTCGGGCGCCCGGGTGACGCCGGGTGACGCCCGGGTGACGAGCGACGGCGGTCCTGGGGCTGCGTGCCAAAAACGGCTCCTCGCGCACGCTTGCCCATCGGCATAAGATCGCGCCATGGGACGTCGGGACCAGGACCTGGAGGTGCCGGGAGAGATGAGCGCCCTCGTACGCGGGTTCGACTGGTCGAAGACGCCGCTGGGGCCCATCGCGGCGTGGCCGATCAGCCTGCGCACCACCGTGGGCATCGTGCTCCACTCACGCCAGCCGATGTTCCTGTGGTGGGGGCCCGAGCTGATCCAGATCTACAACGACGCGTATCGCCCGAGCCTCGGCACGGGCAAGCACCCCACCGCGCTCGGCCAGCGCGCCCGTGACTGCTGGCAGGAGGCCTGGCCGATCATCGGGCCGGAGATCGCCGACGTGATGGCGCACGCCCGGCCCAGCAGGCACGAAGACGAGCTGGTCCCGATCTACCGCAACGGACGGATGGAAGAAGTCCACTGGACCTACGGATACTCGCCGGTGTTCGACGACGACGGCGAGATCGGCGGCACCCTGGTGGTCTGCATCGAGACGACCGCGAGCGTCGTGGCGGACCGCCGCCGGCGCATCCTGCGCGAGCTGACCGAGCGAACCGCGCCCGTGACCGAGCCGGCGGAGCTGCTCTCCCGGGCGGCCGAGGTCCTCGCGAACCACGCCGGCGATGTTCCGTTCGCCGTGTTCTACGAGGTCGACCCGGCGTCGCGCGCGACCACGACCCGGCGCGCGGTCCAGCTCGACGAGCGCGCCGCGCAGGCGATCGAGGAGATCGTCCGCCCGCACCTCGATGACCTGCCGGCGTACCTCGCGGTGGGCGAGCGCGCCGGCGGCGTGCGGCTACCGGGCGGGCCGTGGCCCGAGCCTGCGAACGCGGTGTTCGTCACCTCGATCGCCAGGCCGAGCGATCGCGCCACGGTGGTCGCGGTGTTCGGGACGAGCCCCCGGCTCGGCTTCGACGACGACTATCGCAGCTTCCTCCTCCAGCTGAGTGACCACCTCGCGACCGCACGGGCGAGGATCGAGGCCTGGCGGATCCGCGCGATCGTCGAGGCCGAGCGCAATAATCTCCTGTTCCAGGCGCCGATCGCCACGGCGGTGATGACCGGGCCCGAGCACGTGTTCCAGCTGGCGAACCCGCTCTACAAGAAGATGGTCGGTCGCGGCGACATCGTCGGCAAGACCTATCGAGAGGCGTTCCCCGAGGTGGCGAGCACGGTGCTGCCGGGGATCCTCGATCGCGTGTACCAGACCGGCGAGCCCTTCATGACCGACGAGCTCCGGGTGGAGGTCGCGCGCGACGACCGGGGGACGACCATGGATCGCTACTTCCGGTTCAACCTCGAGCCGATGCGCGACGCGGCGGGCAAGGTCTACGGCATGCTCGCGGTCGCCGCCGACGTCACCGATCAGGTCCGGGCGCGCCAGACCCTGGAGAAGACCCACGCCGAGCGCGAGGCGCTGCTCGCCGAGCTCCAGGCCGCGAACCGCACCAAGGACGAGTTCCTGGCGATGCTCGGCCACGAGCTCCGCAACCCGCTGTCGCCGATCGTCACGGCGCTCGAGCTGATGAAGCTGCACGACTCCCGCAACGCCGCCCACATCCTCCTGGTCGAGCGCCAGGTGAATCACCTGATCCACCTCGTCGATGATCTGCTCGATGTCGCCCGGATCACCCGCGGCCGCCTCGAGCTCGTGCGCGAGCAGGTCGAGCTGTCCGCCGTGGTCGCGCGGGCGATCGAGACGGCGAGCCCGCTGATCGAGCGCGGCGGCCACGTGCTCGCGGTGGACGTGCCGGCGCAGGGGTTAGCGGTCGACGCCGATGTCACGCGGCTCGCGCAGGTCATCGCCAACCTGCTGACCAACGCCGCCAAGTACACGTCGCCCGGCGGCCATATCTGGGTCAGCGCGCACGGCGAGGATGATCAGGTCGTCCTCGAGGTCCGCGACGACGGCGTCGGCATCGCCCCGGACATGCTGGGCGATATCTTCGGCTTGTTCACGCAGGTGCCGCAGGATCTCGCCCGATCGCAGGGCGGCCTCGGCCTCGGCCTCTCGATCGTGAAGGCGCTCACCGAGAAGCACGGCGGCACGGTCACGGCGCACTCGGAGGGGCGCGGGCGCGGCAGTGCGTTCACCGTGCGCCTGCCGCGGGCAAGCGCCGCGGCGGTGGCCGCGAGCCCGACCGCGCCGGCCACGACCGCCGACCCGGGTGGCCCGGCTGGCCCGGCCGGTCCCGATAGCCCGGCCGATCCCGATAGCCCGGCCGATCCCGATAGCCCGGCCGATCCCGATAGCCCGGCCGGTCCCGATAGCCCGGCCGGTCCCGATAGCCCGGCCGATCCCGATAGCCCGGCCGGTCCGGATAGCCCGGCTGGCCCAGCCAGTTCGGAGACCCGCCGGCAACCCCATCCCCTGCGCCGCATCCTCCTCGTCGACGACAACGAAGATGCCGCCTGGATCCTCGCCGAGACCCTGTCGCATATCGGCCACGACGTGCGTTGTGCGCATGACGGACCGAGCGCGCTGCGGGCGGCCCTCGAGCACTTCCCAGAAGTCGCGCTCATCGATATCGGCCTGCCGGTGATGGACGGCTACGAGCTCGCGGCCCGGCTGCGGGCAGAGCCGCGGCTGGCCGGCGTCCGGTTGATCGCGCTGACCGGCTACGCTCAGCCCGGCGATCGACAGCGCTCGTCCGACGCCGGGTTCGCGGCCCACCTGGTGAAGCCCGTCTCGGTGAGCGTGCTGCTCGAGGCGATCGACGCCGCGCCGTGATCGCCCACGGCGATCTGCGGCGGGCCGAGCGGCGACCGGTGCGTCGACCGCGACGCGCGTCTGCCTGAGCTCGCCGCCGCGTCGCGAAAAAATCGCAGCGTGTAACTGTAATCGCCTCGCGCTTACATCACTGGTTCGTACGCTGGCACCCCGGAAAATAACCCTCGTGGTGGTTCTCCGCCTTCGGGTGAATTTGTTAGCGTCCCATGGTCATGGCGACCCCGATCCACCGGACCATCCAGGTACTTCAGAGCTCTCACGTGCAGCTGCTCGCCGACTGGATCAAGGCGTTGCGGGCGGCGACCACCTCGCAATCCGCCGCGATGATCAGCGATCCCGAATTGCAGGCGCAGTGTCAGGAGTTCATCTCGTTGTTATCGGCCTCGGCCGCCGCCGGTGGGGGCGACGACCTGTCCGCCGCGGCGTGGCGGCCGGTCAAGGAGTTCCTCGCGGGCGTGTCGCGCTCGCGCAGCCGGCAGGGGTTCTCGCCGAGCGAGACCGCGATGTTCGTGATGTCGTTCAAGGAGCCGTTGTTCGCCAACCTGCGGCGGCTGTCCGACGGGCACGATGACACGGGGCTCGTCACCGAGAGCTGGGAGTTCCTGCGCGCGCTCGACCGGCTCGCGCTGTACACGACCGAGATCCACCAGCAGGCCCGCGAGGAGCTGATCCGGCGCCAGGGCGAGGATATGCTCGAGCTGTCGACGCCGGTGATCCAGCTGTGGGACGGCATCCTCGCGATGCCGCTGATCGGGACGCTCGACTCGTCGCGCACCCAGATCGTGATGGAGGCGCTGCTCCAGCAGATCGTGGCGACGCGCTCGCCGATCGCGATCCTCGATATCACCGGCGTGCCGACCGTCGACACCCTGACCGCGCAGCACCTGCTCAAGACCGTCGCGGCGACCCGGCTGATGGGCGCGGAGTGCATCATCAGCGGGATCCGGCCGCAGATCGCGCAGACGATCGTCCACCTCGGGGTCTCGCTCGGCGACATCGTGACCAAGGCGTCGCTCGCCGACGCGTTCCGGATCGCGCTCAAGAAGCTCGGTCACTCGATCGCGGGATCGTGAGCCATGGATCGCATCCCGATCCTGCGGATGGGCCGAACCCTGCTGGTGACCGTGCAGGTCGACATGCACGATCAGCTGGCGGTGCGGCTGCTCGACGATCTGACCGCGATGATCACCAGGACCCGGGCACGCGGGGTGGTCATCGACATCTCCGCGCTCGACATGGTCGACTCCTTCATCGGCCGCATGATCGCCGATGTCGCCGCGACCTCGCGGATCCTCGACGCCCAGACCGTGCTCGTCGGCATGCAACCGGCCGTGGCGATCACCCTGGTCGAGCTCGGGATGGCCATGCCCGGCGTACGCACCGCGCTCGATGTCGAACGCGGCATGGAGATGCTCGATGCCGCCGGCGATCACTGAGCCCGACCGGACGGTCATACGCGTCGAGATCGCGGAGAATCAAGACGTCGTCATCGTGCGCCAGCGGGCGCGCGACCAGGCGCAGCGGGTCGGGTTCTCGCTGCTCGAGACCACCAAGCTGGTCACCGCGGCGAGCGAGCTCGCGCGCAATACGCTCGAGCATGGCGGCGGCGGCTACGCCCTCCTCGAGATCTGCACCGAAGGAGCGCGCCGGGGCGTCCGGATGCAGTTCATCGATGACGGCCCCGGCATCGCCGACATCGAGCAGGCGCTGCGCGACGGCTACACGACCGGCAAGGGCCTGGGCCTGGGCCTCGGCGGCTCCCGGCGCCTGGCCAACGAGTTCCACATCGAGAGCGCCGTCAAGCGTGGCACCAAGGTCACGGTGGTGCGATGGAAGTAGCCGGCACGTGCGAGGCGTTCGATCTCGATGACGGGGCCGATATCGGCGCCGTCCGGCGGCGGCTGACCGTGCTCGCGGGGGCCGCCGGGCTCGACGAGGTTCGCACCGCCGACGCGGCGCTGATCGCGACCGAGCTCGCGTCGAACGTGCTGAAGCACGCGAGGCGGGGTGGGGCGGTGCTCGGCATCGTGGACGAGGTCGGGTGCCGCGGCGTCGTGATCGCCGCCTGGGATCGCGGCCCCGGGATGTCGTTCGACGCGTGCCTGCGCGACGGCATGTCGACGGCCGGCACCCGCGGCGCGGGCCTCGGGGCCGTGGCCCGGCTCGCCTCGCGGCTCGACGCCTACACCCCGCACGGCCACGGCAGCGTCGTCGTGGCGACCGTGTTCCCGCGCGGACCGGCGCCGCGGGCGCAGTTTGCGATCGGCGCGGCGTGCGTGCCGTTCACCGGCCTCCCGGTGTGCGGGGACGCGTGGGCGGCCGACGCCGACGCCGACGCCGACGGCGCGCGCGCCACCCTCGTCGTGTGTGACGGGCTCGGACACGGCGAGGGCGCGGCGGCCGCCGCGGCGGCGGTGATCGCGGCGTTTCGCCTCGGTCCGGGCGATCCGCTCGCCGCGATCCTCGAGCGCGCCCATCGGGCGGCACGGGCGACCCGCGGCGCGGCGGCGACGGTCGCGCGGATCGACCTCGCGCGCCGCGAGCTCGTGGTCGCGGGGGTCGGCAACGTCGCGGCGTGGATCGCGGGGGACACGCAGAAGCAGCTGGTCACCCAGCACGGGACGCTCGGTCAGGCGATCCCGACCAAGATCCACGAGGAGAGCTATGTGTTTGCGCCGGGCGCGCAGCTCGTGGTGTGCAGCGACGGCCTGAAGTCGCGGTGGAGCTTCGACGACCACCCCGGCCTCGCCGCGCGCCAACCGGCGACGATCGCGACCGTCCTGTGGCGCGATCACGCGCGCGGGCGCGACGATGCCTCGGTGGTGGTGGTGCGCGAGGCCGTACCGTGATCGAGCTCGGGCTCGTCGATGTCCGCGCCGAGGACGACGTGGTGCGCGCGCACCAGACGACGCGAACGATCGCCGCGCAGCTCGGGTTCTCGACGTTCGAGCAGACCCGGATCGCGACCGCGATGTCCGAGATCGCGCGCAACGCGCTGACCTACGCCTCGGGCGGCTCGGTCACGCTCGGGCTCGACGATGACCGCCAGGCGCTGTCGATCGTGGTGATCGATCGCGGCCAGGGGATCGCCGACATCGCGGCGATCCTGGCCGGCGAGCGGCGGTCGTCGGGTGGGCTCGGCGTCGGGATCCCGGGCGCGAAGCGCCTGATGGACACGTTCGTGATCGAGTCGACCTCGAGCGGGACCCGGGTCGAGATGACCAAGCGCGTGCCGCGGCGCGCGGGCAAGATCGACGCCGGGCGCATCGGCGCGATGCGGTTCCAGCTCGCCGGCCAGCTCGCCGACGAGCCGAGCCAGGAGATCCGCCGGCTGCAGCGCGATATCGCGGAGCGCGATCACCGGATCGTCGAGCTCACCGAGGAGCTCACCGAGACCAACCGCGGCGTGATGGCGCTGTACAACGAGCTCGATGATCGCGCGGAGTACCAGCGCCAGGCGGTCGAGCTCCGCACGCGCCTGCTCTCGGAGATGGGCCACGAGCTGCGCACACCGCTGCACTCGCTGTCCACGATCTCGCAGTTCCTGATCGATCGGCTCGACGGTGAGCTCAACGTGGAGCAGGACCGGCAGGTCCGGATCATCCACGACGTCGCCGAGTCGCTGACCGCCTACGTCAACGATCTGCTCGATCTCGCGCGCACCGAGGCCGGCCGCGCGGTCGTCCACGCCACCCGGTTCCACATCGGCGGGGTGCTGAAGGCGCTGCGCCGGATCATCCAGCCCCTGGTGCCGCCCCGCGTCGCCCTGCGCTTCGAGGTCGCACCCGAGCTGCCGCCGATCACGACCGACGAGCTGAAGCTGTCGCAGATCCTGCGCAACCTGGTCGCCAACGCGATCAAGTTCACCGCTCACGGGTTCGTCGCGGTGCGCGCGCACGGCGCGGCGCCGGACTGGGTCGTGTTCGAGATCGAGGACTCCGGCATCGGCATCGCGCCCGAGCACCACGACCTGATCTTTCGCGAGTTCGCCCAGGTCGACGGCCACGTGGAGCCGCGCATGCGGGGCAGCGGCCTGGGGCTGCCGCTGTCGCGCCGGCTCGCCGAGTTGCTCGGCGGGACGCTCACCGTCGCCAGCACCCTCGGGGCGGGCTCGACGTTCCAGCTCGTGCTGCCGGTCGAGTACCAGGGCGACGCGGCGGCCGGGCCACGCGGTGCCCCGGCACCGCCCGTGGTGACGGCGAGGCCGATGCCGGGACAGCCGCGCATCCTGGTGATCGACGACGACCTGGCGTCGCGCTACGTGCTGAGGCGCTGGCTCGGCGCCCGCTACATCGTCGACGAAGCCGCCACCGGGCAGGAGGGGCTGCGGCTGGCGGCGAGCCGGCCCGACGCGATCTTCCTGGACGTGGTGATGCCCGACCTCACCGGCTTCGAGGTGATCGAAAAATTGAAGTCAGCCGCGGCGACGTGCGAGATCCCGGTGGTCGTTTATACTGCACTCGTGCTCGGAGACAATGATCGCGCGAGGCTCGCCGGGGCGACTGCGATCCTGCGCAAGTCGACGTCATCGCGGGTGGCGGATCGGGCCGCGATCGAGGACGCCCTGGTCAAGGCAGGGGTGGCGATCCCGGTGGAGGACGGTCATGGCTGACGATCGCCCCCGCGTGCTGTTCATCGAGGACGACATCGGTAAGCGCTACGTGATCACGCGCCAGCTGCGCGCCGCCGGGTTCGACATCCTCGAGGCCGAGACCGGGGCCGAGGGCCTGGCCAAGCTGTCGCCCGAGATCGACCTCGTCATCCTCGACATGAAGCTGCCGGACATGTACGGCTGGGACATCTGCAAGCACATCAAGGAGACCCCGCACACCGCGTCGATCATGGTGCTCGAGCTGTCGGCGACGCTCGCCACCGCGCAAGATCGGGCACTCGGCCTCGAGCTGGGCGCCGACGCCTACCTGGTCCACCCGGTCGAGATCATCGAGCTGGTCGCGACCCTGCGCGCGCTGTATCGCCTGCGCCGCGCCGAGCGCGAGCGCGAGCGCCATCGCGAGCTGTTCCTGGGCACCGTCGGCCACGATCTGCGCAACCCGCTGCAGTCGATCCTGACGGCGATCCAGGTGCTGGCGGAGTCGCAGTCCCTGGGGACGGCGGAGCGCAAGCTCGTCACGACGATCAACCGCAACACCGAGCGGATGCGCCGGCTGATCGATCAGCTGCTGATCTTCACCCAGGGCGTCGCGGGCGGCGTGCCGGTCCATCGCGAGCCGGTCGAGCTCCAAGAGCTGTGTCGCGGCGTGGTGCGCGAGCACCAGACCGATCGCGAGATCGTGATCGACGCAGATCTCGCCGCCGCGGTCCCGATCGATCGCGAGCGCGTGGGCCAGCTCGTCGACAACCTCGTCACCAACGCGATCCGCTACGGGACCGGCGACATCACGCTGCGGCTCCGGCGCGACGGCAACCACGCCGTGATCGCGGTCCACAACCACGGGACGCCGATCGCGCCCGACAAGCTCGCCACGCTGTTCGACCCTTACAAGCGCGCCGCCAGCTCGCACGGCGGCGTCGGGCTCGGGCTCTACATCGTCGAACAGATCGCGCGGGCCCACGGCGGCACCGTCGCGGTCAGCTCGACCGCCGAGGCCGGCACCACGTTCGAGGTCCGGCTCCCGATCATCCCCATCAACGCTTGAGATCGTTGTACAGGAGGTCGATGAAGTCGTCGGCCTTGAGGAAGCCCTTGGCCCACGCGTCGTACCTGGCGAGCACCTTGTCCTTCTTCAGCTGATCGGCGGTCTTCTTGGCCTTGATGCCGGCCTCGATGATGGCGCTGGTCTCCTTGAGCATGGTCTGGAACGCGCGCAGCTCCTTGATCGTGCCGATCGGGCCATGCCCGGGGATGATCTTGGCGTCGGCCGGGATCTGCGCGAGCAGCTTCTGGAGGTTCGCGATCAGGCCCTTCACGCTGCCGCCGCCGTCGATATCGATGAACGGGAACATGCCGTTGAAGAAGTCGTCGCCCATGTGGACGACGTTCGACCTGGTGAAGAAGATCACCACGTCGGTGTCGGTGTGGCCGCTGGGAAAATGGATGGCGCGGATCTCCTCGCCGTTCAGGTGGACGGACACCTTGTCCTCGAACGTGATGACGGGGAGCGCGGCGGCGGGCGCCGGCGGCTGGTCCTTGCCGCTCCCCGCGGCCAGCCGCTTGCGCGTGTTCTCGTGGGCGATGATGGTCGACTTCTGCCCCCACGCCGCGTTGCCGTCGGTGTGGTCGCCGTGGAAGTGGGTGTTGATGATGAACCGCACCGGCTGGTCGGAGATGGTCCGCAGCGCCGCCTCGATCTTGGGCGCGAGCGGCGCGAACTTGTCATCGATCAGGATGATCCCGTCCGGGCCGACCGAGACGCCGACGTTGCCACCGCTGAACTCGGGCGTGGCGTCCTCGACGACGTAGACCTGGCCGGCGACCTTGGTCGCCTTGACGGCGACCTTGCTGAAGTCCTGCTTGTCGTCGGCGAAGGCGACGCGCCGGGCTGCGAGGGGAACGACGAACGGAACGACGATCAGAAACCTGGTAAGTGCACGTAGGGCCATGACGCGCACGCTAACATGGTTGCCCCGGACCGTTAGGTGGCGTTGCCGTTCGGGGCGCTGGGTCGCAGCCCCGGCGCACCGTCATCGCAGCAATTTTCACCCTGTTCAACTGCCCTTCATGCGCCGCAAGGCACTGATGTTTGGCGCTCGAGATGATCTGCACTACAGGATCGGTATGGGCTCCGTATGATGCCTCGCCAATCCTCGACTGTTGGTGTAGAGTGGGTGTTTGGTCGAGGTACGAGACTGGGTTGATAGCAAGGTAATAAGAGCCATCGTGCTCGCCGGGTGCTACTCCACGTTGGTGGAACCTCTGATGAACTCGAGCGACGGCGATTCCGACGACGAAGCCATGGCCGATCCAGCGCAGCTGGAAATGGCCGGCGAACCACGCGCGTATCGCACCAGCCGGGCGCGCGACGACGAAGCCCAGGGCGTGCGAGCGCGGGGAACCCGAGAGCGACCGCTCACGACGCCCGCGCCGGACGAGCTGGACGAACTGGTGGAAGAGCAACTGCCCCAGGCGCGACCGCGCCGAACACGCGAGATCGAGTGCGCGCGCGATCCGGCCGAGGTGTTGCGCATGTGGCCACACTCGAGCAGCGTGCCCGACGATCGCCTTGCGCCTGCGCCCGCTGTCCCGGCGGCGCCCGGCGGCAAACATCGTGCCGATGACAAGATCGCCCTTGCTCACCTCGCGCTCGATCTGTACCGCGAGATCGAGGGCCTGTCCCCCGCCCCCGCCACCTGCAATAACCAGGGCTGTGAAGCGCGGATCCACACGCTGCGTGGCGCGCTGATCGAAGCGTGTTTGTTGGTCCAGCGGGCCGTGATGATGACAGCCACGGGCAAGGCCGAGATCGAGGAGCGCGTCCGCGCGCTGCTGGCGCTCGTCGAACCGTGAGGGCGATCGATCTACCATTGCTCTGCCACTTTCTGGCCTGAGTAAAAAATTCTTTGTGAATGCCGTACAACTCAGCACGATCTCACGCAAGTGGCAGTGCTTGACTCGTAGTTTCGCTGCGTGCATCGTGGATGGTCCGAGCGCCAGCGCAGGAAATCCATGCAGAATTTGACCGTTGGAGATCTCCGTATCGAGGCGATGCCCATCGAGGGGGCGGCAGCACCCGTTCAGCTGTTGTGGAGAGGCAAGAGCAACAATCGCCACCCCGGAGAGGTGCTCGCGCCGTACTTCCGGGAGGTGCTGGCAACGGCCGGCACCCGGAACGTCCCGATCGAGCTGCACTTCGAGAAGCTCGAGCACTTCAACTCCTCGACGATCAGCGCGATCATCCAGCTGATCGGGGACGCGCGCGCACGCTCCATCAAGTTGATCCTCGTCTACGATCAGGCGCTCAAGTGGCAGAAGCTCAGCTTCGAGGCGCTGCGCGTGTTTGCCAAGGACGACCTCCTCGAGCTCCGGCCGGCCTAGACGTCATGGGAAACCTGAACTTCTCCCTGGATCTACCAGTTCGCAACGAATGGTCAAACGTCGAGCTCTTGCGCACCTCCGTCCAGAGCTGCTTCACCGCGGTGTTCAGTGACGTCCAGGGCTCCCACGACCGGCCGACGCCCGATCCACCCGGCCTGGGAAGCTATCTCGCGCCGTAGCCCAGTCCGCGCCGCTGCGCTGCGCGTTGACGTCGCGCGAAGAGCCCCCTCAGCGTGGAGCCCCCGCGTCCGCGCATGTTCGTCCGGGGGGTGGAAGGGCCGCCGACCACGGCGTCTCGTCCCGACCAGTCAGATTCACCGTGGCGAGGCACTAGCGCCCCTGACCGCTCGGCAGCATCACGAGCTCGGCGATCACCATGTGCGCGGGCCGTGTCACGATCCAGCAGATCGCGTCGGCGACGTCGTTCGGGGTGAGCCAGCGCGGCAGCTGGCGCGCGATCTTGTCGCGGGTGGCGGCGAACCCGGTGACCTTGTCGTACAACGGGGTGTCGACCAGGCCGGGCGCGATCGACGTGACGTGGATGCCGAGCGGGTCGAGCTCGAGCCGCAGCGCGGAGGTGGCGTGATCGAGGGCGCCCTTGGTCGCGGCGTACGCGGCGAACCGCGCGTTCGGTGCAAACCGCGCGGTCACCGACGACACGTTGACGACGTGGCCGCCGGGCGCGATCCGCGGCGCGAGCGCGACCGCGAGCGACAGCGCGGCGTGCAGGTTGATCTCGAACAGCGCGTGCCAGCCGGCGGCGCCGAGCTCGAGCGGCGAGGCGTACGCGGCTTCGCCAGCGTTGTTGATCAGGAGATCGATCCGCGGCGCCAGCTCCGCGATCTCGGCGATCGCTCGTTCCCGGCCACCGGGTCGGCCAGGTCGGCGCACACCGGGCGGAACCGCCGGCCACCGCCGGCCGCCTCGGCTGCTTCTACCGCCAGGGCCTCGGCGCGCCGGCCGATCCCAACCACCGCGGCACCCTCGGCGCCCAGCCGGCGCGCCAGGGCGCGCCGATCCCTGATGTCACACCGGTGACGACCGCGAGCTTTCCTTCGAGTACGCCTGGCATGGCGCTCCCCGGTACAGCGTTGGATGACAACTTGGCGAGGATCACGAGGTCGAGCTCGTCCGCGGCGACCTCTGCGCGCGCCAGCGCGCGGCGCGCCGCGATCACCGCCATCTCGGCGATGCCCTCGTGCTCCGAGGCCCAGCCGCGGTGGGAAACGCCGATCCGCGCGAGCTCGCCGGGCCCGATCGGCTCGTCGAGCTCGGGCAGCGTTGCGTTGGAGTGCATCACCCGGGGCAGGTAGCGCCGATCCCGGTGATCCGGACCTCGTGGGGGGTGTGCGCGTGGACCATGCGAAACCTCCTAGCTGGTGCGGCGCCGGTACTTGCCGCCGGGATCGAGGATCTCGAGCAGGCGCGCTTCCTCGCCGGTGATCGCCGCCGCGAACGCGACGTCTTGGGCCGGCGCGAGGCGCCACGCGCAGTCGCGCGACAGCGCGGCGACGCCGGCCTCGAGGGTTTGCTCGGGACAGGTCGCCGTGAGCGAGGCGATCGTCCAGCGGCCGTCTGCGTGATCGCCCGTCCGCGCCAGGACGCCGCGATCGGTGACGACCGAGCGCACCGCGTGGCCCGGGCTGGTGATGTACTCGACCTCGTCGACCAGCCGCCCGGGGCCAAGCCGGGTCAGGACGACGACCTCCTGGGCCGACGCCGCGATGTCGCACGCGCCGCCCGAGCCGACGAGGGTCTTGCCCCCGAGCCGCGTGCTGTTGAGGTTGCCGTGGCGATCGATCTGCGCGGCGCCGAGCGCGGCGATGCAGTGGTTGTCGGCACCGCAGGTGAGCACGCCGAGGATGTCGTCGACCCCGGTCAGCCGGCGGGCCCGGGTCGTGTTCTCGTACGACAAGAGGTAGCCGTGGCCGTGGGCACCGCAGTCGACGTCGTAGAGCCCGGTCTCGACCATCACGCGCAGCGCGTAGCCGGCCGCGGCGAGCTGGAGCTGCGCCACGCGCGCGGCGAAGAACGCCTGGCCGATCCCGGCGATCAGCACGCGCGCACCCTGCGCCTGGACGCGCTGGACGAGCTGCCGCGCGCCGGTGATGATCAGCTGGTCGACGGCGGAGCTTGCCGACGGCGCCGGTTCCGGCGCGCTGGTCGCGGCGGCCGCCGCCGGAGCGGCCCTGGGCGCGCGGGGCGGGGTGAGCTGGGTGAGCTGGGCCAGCCGGGTGGCCCCGACGTACCCGCGGTACGCCGCCCGGCCGTCGGGGGCGTTCAGCACGCGCTCGACGAACGCGTTGAACGCATCGCGGTCGCTGGTCAGCGCGCGCCAGCGTTCGTAGTGGTCGAAGTCATCGCGATACGTCGGGAGCGCCAGCTCCGGCGCGCAGTGGAACGGCTGGGGATGCGCGCCGAACGGCTCCTCGCAGATCGCCAGGATCCGGTGCGGCGCCAGCGCGATCGCCCCGGGGTGCGCGCGGGGCAGCGCGGTGGGGACGATGCGCTCGACGGTGACGATCACGCCCCGCCGGGCCGCGTGCGCGCTCCACAGCCCCTCCGACAGCGGACCCGGCATGATGACGTGGCCCTCGGCGTCGGCCGCCGCGGCGTGCACGAACGTCACGTCGGGGCGCAGCGCCGCGCACAGCGCGATGCTGTGGGTCGCCGGGGCCCCGCCCGGCGCGGGCTCGCAGTTCGCGTTCGCCGGGCCCCCCGGCACGGCGAGCTCGCGGTAGGCGCCGCGCGCGGCGAGCTCGACGGCCATGGTCGTGCCGCGCAGCGACCGGTTGACGACCCAGTCGTTGCCCTCGGCGCCGGCGCGCAGGCTCGCCACCAGCGACCACAAGGACCAGTGCTCGATGGTGACGCCCGCGGCCGCGATCCGCTGGTACAGCGAATTGGGCCGCGGCGCCGGATAGTGATCGCCGAAGAAGCAGCCGATCAGCCGGTTGGTGAGCCCGAGCATCGGCAGGAGGTGCGCCATCGAGTGGAACCCGGTGCTGCTGAGGCAGAACCCGGGCGCGCGGCCGGCGAACGCGCGCGCGACCTCGCGGATCGCCGCGTTGGATCGGCTCGGCGTCGACGCGAAGTGCAGGTGCAGGCCGGGCACGACGTGGGTGCGGATCGCCTCGGCGAGCGAGGTCACCAGCCCATCGCGGCGCGCCGGCTCCGGACCTTCGGCCCAAAGGAGGCTCACGCGGCCGCCGCCTTGCCGACGAGGGTCACCGCGTTGTGGCCGCCGATGCCATACGCCACCGAGCGCGCGGCGGTCGCGGCGCTCGCCCGGCCGCCGCGGGCGAGGTGGTCGACGGGGCCCGTGGCGCGCGCGGGATCGACGTTGAGCGTGGGGACGAGCCAGCCGTGGTGCAGCATCAGGATCGTCGCGGCGACGTTGAGCGCGCTCGACGCGCCGAACAGGTGGCCGTAGATCGGCTTGACCGAGAGCAGCGGGACCTCGGAGGTGCGGCCGGCGAACACGCGGTGCATGTACGTCAGCTCCGAGCGATCGCTCTGCTCGACCCCGTTGCCATGCCCCACGACGAAGCCGACCGCTTCGCGCTCGACGCGGGCGGCGGTGAGCACCTCGGAGATCAGCTCCGCCGCGCGGGCGCCCTCCGCGTCGACGTGCAGCGGGTGGCCGCCGTTGTTGCCGAGCTTCCAGCCGGAGATCGTCGCGAGCGGGGTCGCGCCGCGCCGCGCCGCGTGCTCGCGGGTCTCGAGCACCAGGGTGATCGCGCCCTCGCCGAACACGTTGCGCGAGTGCTCGACGTAGGGCCGGCCCGCGCGCCGCGCGTCGTGGCGTTCCTGCGACAGGAGTCCGGCGTCGCGATACATCTGGTATATGGGCGTCTGCAGCGACGACTCGTGGCCGCTGGCAAACGCGACGTCGACGTCGCCGTGCTCGAGGGCGCGGCACGCCTGGCCGATCGCGACCGCGCCCGAACAGCAGGTGACGTTGAACGTGTACACCGGCCCGCGAACGCCGAGCAGGCCCGCCGCGAGGTTCGCCGCCTGACCCGCGGTCCCGGTCGAGAGCTCGCGCCGCGTGTAGAGCTCGCGCGGCAGCTGCCGGCACTCCGCGCACGCGCGCTCGTACCAGAAGTCGAAGTTGCCGCGCGACGTGCCGTCGAAGATGCCGGTGCGCTCGCGCGGGATCGCGGCGAGCTCGAGGCGCGCGTCGTCGAGCGCGATCATCAGCGAGGCGAGGTAGAGCTGCTGCTCGCGGTGGTAGCGCTCGTAGAAGCCGCGCGGGAACCGACCGAGCCAGCGCTCGGCCTCGAAGCCGCGGACGCGGCCGACCGGCCAGCGTTCACCGTCACCGGCCGGCGTAGCCTCGAATACCAGCTGTGACTGACCATCACGAAGGTGCGCCCCCAGCGTACGCCGGTTGGCGCAGTTTGCGAGTAATGGGCCGACGCCTGTTACCACGACCTCTGACACTGGACCTCCTATGAAATTCTCACTCTGTGAGAATTTCCTATCACGCCACTGGATCGCACTATGAACGAGATAAGCGGCTAATCAAGAACAAACATGAGGCGCACCGCAACGTTCATGAATTGCACTGTATACCCGGTCACACGCTAACAAGTAGTCGTGGATAACCACGCGTGATCGCAGCCGGGTTCGCTCGACGATAATGCGCACGTACATCATGCCAACAGAAGCGTCAAGGCAGCCGCAACGCGTCGCCGAGCTTGCTGGACGGATTTTTACACTCACGATCATGCAGACTGTGACCGGCGCCGCCGCGCGGCGGTGGCAGACGATGGCAAGACGCGCCATGCGAGCTCGGCCGCGTGATCAGCGCCGGAGCTCGATCAGATCGACGCGGTCGGGGATCGCGTCGAGCAGCTCGCGGTCCGGCGCGGCGCCTTCGGTGATCGCATAGAGCTCATCGATGAAGCCGCGCACGACGCCGCCCGCCATCGCCGGTGGCAGGGGTGTCGCGCCGGCGAGCGCGATCAAGCACAGCCCGTGATCGCGCGCGAGCCCCGGCGCGAGCGCCGGCTGGACATAGCGCACGTCCACCACGCGGGCGCCCCACGCCTGGTTGCGCTCGAGCCGGCGCCACATCACGTCGGGCGGCTCGGCGACGCCCTCGCCGGCCCGGCGCGGATCATTGACCTCACCGAACACCGCCGGCGCGCCCGCCGCGAACAGCGTCGCCGCGGCGGCGCGCTGCAAGCGCCGGCCGAGCCCTTGCCGGCGCGCCACCGGGGCGATCACCATGTAGGTGACGAGCCCGCAGCCGCTGCGCGGATAGCGCTCGAACGCGATGCCCCCCATGACCTCGCGCCGGTCTCGGTCACGAAGCGACCGTCCGGCGATCCGGATCGTGAGCTCGTACGGCGACTCGCCGCCCCATAGCGCGCGCTTCCAGATCGCGACTGGCTCCTGCTGCTCGGCGAAGTCGTCCCAGTAGATGCCGCGGTGGAACTCATCGAGGAGTTCCTCGTCATCCTGGTTCGTGATCGTGACGATCTCGAGATCGGGCTCCACGGTGCTACGGTGCCACAGTCGGCAGGTGCCCGCGACCCGCGCGACCGTGCGCGCCGCCCTGGGATCGGCGCAGCCGGCGATCAGCCCTCGAGCGCTGCGATCATGGCGCGCCGCGCGGCGGCATCGGGGAGTCGTCCCTGGCCCGCCTGGATGTTGTCCGCCAGGTGTGCTGGATCGGCCGTTGCAGGGATCGGGCACGTCACCGCCGGATGGCCGATGATGAACTTCAAGAACAGCTGCGCCCAGCTCGTGCAATCGAGCTCGGCCGCCAGGCCCGGCAGCGCCTTGCCCCGCACGCGGCGAAACAGGCCACCTTCGTCGAACGGGCGCATCACGAGCACCGCGGTCCCGGTATCCGCCGCGGCCGGCAAGATGCGCGCCTCCGCGGCGCGATCGGTGAGGTTGTACGGAATCTGGATGAAGTCGAGCGCCTCGGTGCGCATCAGGCGCTCGATCTGTGGAAACTCGCCATGCAGGTAGTGCGTCACTCCGAGGTACCGGATCGCCCCGGCCTGCTTCATGTCCCGCAGCACCGGCAGGTGGGTCTGCCAGTCGAGCAGGTTGTGAATCTGCATCAGGTCAATCCGCCGGGACGCCCCGGCCGCGGCCTCGCCTTTCGTCGCGCACATGCGCCGGCGCGACTGCTCCATCTGCGCGATGCCCTCGCGCTTGCCGCGCGTCCACACCTTCGTCGCCAGGAACGGCGTCTCGACCGCGCCCAGCTCCGCGAGCACGTCGCCGACCACGGCCTCGGCGCGGCCGTACATCGGCGACGAATCGATCACGCGACCGCCCGCGGCGAGGAACTGCTTCACCACCGCGACCAGCGGTGCGCGCCCGGCGGCGTCGACATCGAAGGCCTGCCAGGTACCGAGGCCCACGGTCGGGATCGCTTCGTTCGTCTTCGGGATCGGGCGCGTGTTCATGGTCACCTTGGTCACCGCGGTGGATGATACCGGCGCCGGGGGTGGTGGTCCCGCGTGGGTGGGCGGCTGCACCCGCGGTCCCGGCGCGGCGCGCGCCGGTGTACAGGCGGCGAGGCTCGATGCGGCGGCGAACCGCAGGACGTCGCGTCGCGATGGGGGGCGTGGCATCCGGGTCGGCACGCTGGCGCAGGCTACCTCCCGCCGGGCACGCGGTCATCCTGCCGCTCGTCCATCACGGGCTGCGTTCCTTCCCGCCGCAGCCTGGGACTCCGCTCGACAAGGGAACGATCCGACCTGTCGGGGCGGCCGCGCTCTCCATGACGCTCACGCTCGAGCTGCTCCGAAGCTTCGACGACGCGGCGAAACAGCCGCCGCCGTCATCCGGTGGGCGAACAGACCGGAGGTTCGGAGGCCCGACCACAAGAATTTCCAATATCATTGTCGGATTTCGGCCAGTCGCGTCGCCTTCAGCGGTTGATGAATCTCCGATCTACTAGCTCGGCATGTCGGAGAGTGTGGGGAGCGAGCGCTCCGAGTATCGTGAGGGTTCATGGAAGAGGCGTGCGGCAGCGAGCGCGCCCGTGCGCTGCAACAGGTCAAGCCCCGGATGCCGCGACCGACGAAGCCTGCGGATCCCTGTTGTTGCGCTGCGTTCCTCCCGGCGACCAGCTGGACGCCGCTCGACAAGAATTGGGTCCTTCGACGGAGAGCGGCCGATGACCCGACAGGCGGGTATCGGGGAGCTGGAGCTGGAGCTGGCGCTGGCGCTGGCGATCGAGGAGCTGTTGCGGGAGGAGCTGGCGATCGAGCAGCCGCTCATCGAGGAGCTGGCGATCGAGGAGCTGGCGATCGAGCAGCCGATCGAGGAGCTGGCGATCGAGGAGCTGGCGATCGACGACCTCTATCAGCTCAGCTTGCCGGTCGAGATCGATATCGGCATCGCCGACCACTGTGTGGACGTCTAGCTGGCGTACTTCGGGCGCCGCCCGCAACGCGGTCGGCTCCCCCGCGGCACGATGCCCACCGCCGTGATATTGGAGGTTCTGCACGCGCGAGCGGCATGACCAGCCGGCTCCCCCGTTACGCGATGGCTCCTGTTACCTTGCCACGCAGATGGCCTGCACGGATCGAGGCGCGTGATGACCGAGCTGGTCCAGATCCGGCGGTGGGCCAAGGTCCTCGACCAGAGCCGCTGCATCGGCTGTCATGCGTGCAGCACGGCGTGCAAGTCCGAGAACGGCGTGCCGCTCGGCGTCCACCGGACCTACGTCAAGGCAGTCGAGGTCGGGACGTTCCCGGCGCTGCGGCGCGCGTTCCAGGTCACGCGCTGTAACCAGTGCGACGGCGCGCCGTGCACGGTCGCGTGCCCGACCCGCGCGATGTACCGGCGACCCGACGGCATCGTCGACTTCGACAAGTCGATCTGCATCGGTTGCAAGGCGTGCATCGCCGCGTGCCCGTACGACGCGATCTTCATCAACCCCGAGGACCACTCGGCCGAGAAGTGCAACCTGTGCTCGCACCGGATCGACGCCGGGCTCGAGCCGGCGTGCGTCACCGTGTGCCCGACCAGCGCGATCCTCGTCGGCGATCTCGATGACCCGACGTCGGCGGTCGCGCGCATCATCCAGCGCGACGTCGTGGCGGTCCGCCGGCCCGAGAAGGAGACCCACCCCAAGGTGTTCTACAAGGGCGCGCACGCCGCGACGCTCGATCCGCTGGGCGCCCGCCGTCCGGGCGGCGGACTCTATGTGTGGTCCGAGCAGCCGCGCGGCCCGGGCGCGGTGCCGTCCGGGCATCCCGAGTACGCCAACACCTCGGCCGCGGCGCTGCTCGCCTACGACGTCGCGCACCACGCGCCGTGGGACTGGCGGGTCAGCCTCTACACCTGGACCAAGGGCATCGCCGCCGGCGTGTACCTCGTCGGGCTGCTGCTATTGATCCTCGGCGAGGCCACACCCGCGGGCGCGCTGTGGCGATGGGCGGTGCCGATCACGGCGAGCGCGCTGCTCGCGGCCACCGGCGTCGTCTTGATCGCCGACCTCACGCACCCGGCGCGGTTCTTCCTGATCTTCACGCGCCACCACGGCAAGAGCTGGCTCTGCCGCGGCGCGTTCCTGCTCACCGGGTACGGCGGCGTGCTCGGCGCGCACCTCGCGCTGTCGCTGGCCGGGGCGAGCCGCGCGTCGGCCTGGCTCGCCGTCGCCGGCGGCCCGCTCGCCGCGATGACGGCGATCTACACCGCGTTCCTGTTCGCGCAGGCCAAGGCGCGCGATCTGTGGCAAAGCCCGCTCCTGCCGCCGCACCTCGTGGTCCAGGCCGTCGTGGTCGGCAGCGCGGCGCTGCTGCTCGTCGAGCCGGTCGTCGCCGTGCCGCACGCGGTGCTCTCGCAGGTGCTCGCGGTCGCCGCCGCGGTCCACGTGCTCGTGGTGCTCGGCGAGATCACGCTGACCCACGGCACCGCGCACGCACGGCTCGCCGTCCGCGAGATGACCACCGGCGGCTACGCCCGCGTGTTCTGGCTCGGCCTCGGGCTCGCCGCGATCGCCGCCGCCGCGCCGTGGCTGCCGATCGTCTCGCCGGTGGCGGCCCTCGCCGGGGTGCTGCTGTTCGAGCACGCGCACGTCCAGGCCGGTCAGGCGGTGCCGCTTGCGTGAGATCCGGCCGTGAGCAGCAAGCGACTCGACGAGCGCGTGTCGGCCGCCCGCAAGGCCGTGGAGGCACGCGGCGAGACGTTCTATCCCGGCGCGAGCCGGATCCACCTCGCGGCGTTCCCGCCGAAGGAGCGCTGGGGCGACTGGGTCGAGGTCGACCCCCGGTCACCGGACCGCCGCGAGCGTCATTACCTGCTCGTCCCCACCACGTGCTTCAACTGCGAGTCGGCGTGCGGCCTGCTCGCCTACGTCGATCGCGAGACCCTCGAGGTCCGCAAGCTCGAGGGCAACCCCGAGCACCCCGGCTCGCGCGGGCGCAACTGCGCCAAGGGCCCGGCGACGCTGAACCAGATCACCGATCCGGACCGGATCTTGTTCCCGCTCAAGCGCACCGGCGAGCGCGGCGAGGGCCGCTGGGCCCAGGTGTCGTGGGACGAGGCGCTGGGCGACATCGCCGGGCGGATCCGGCGGGCGATCACCGAGCACCGCCCGAACGACGTCATGTACCACGTCGGCCGGCCCGGCGAGGACGGCTTCACCGAGCGCGTGCTCGCGGCGTGGGGCGTCGACGGCCACAACTCGCACACCAACATCTGCTCGTCGGCAGGGCGCGCCGGCTACCACTACTGGATGGGCTTCGATCGGCCGAGCCCCGACTACGCCAACGCCGACGTGATCGTGCTGGTCAGCGCGCACCTCGAGTCGGGCCACTACTTCAACCCGCACGCGCAGCGCATCATGGAGGCCAAGGCGCGCGGCGCCAGGCTCGTCGTGTTCGACGTGCGGCTGTCCAACACGGCCACCCACGCCGATCACTGGGTGGCGCCGCAGCCGGGCAGCGAGGCGGCGATCTTCCTCGCGATCGCCCATCACCTGATCACGACCAAGAGCTACCAGCGCGACTTCGTCAGGAAGTGGTGGAACTGGCAGGAGTACATGGCCACCGCGCTCGGGCGGCCGGACGCCGGCTTCGAGGACTTCGAGCGCGAGCTCGCCACGATGTGGGCGCGCTACACGTTCGAGTTCGCGGCGCGCGAGGCCGGCGTCGACGCGGCGGTGCTGCGCGAGATCGCCGAGCTCGTGGCGTCGGCGGGCACGCGGCTCGCGACCCACACCTGGCGCAGCGCCGCGGCCGGCAACTTCGGCGGCTGGCAGGTCTCGCGCACGCTGTTCCTGCTCAACGCGCTGCTCGGCGCCGTCGCGTGCGAGGGCGGCACCTACCCCAACGGGTGGAACAAGTTCGTGCCGCGGCCGATCTACACGCCGCCGCACCCGCACAGCTGGAACGAGCTGACCTGGCCGGTCGAGTACCCGCTCGCGATGAACGAGCTGTCGTTCCTCCTGCCGCACCTCATCGCCGATGGCCGCGGCGCGCTCGAGGTCTATTTCACGCGGGTCTATAACCCCGTGTGGACCAACCCCGACGGGTTCTCCTGGATCGAGATGCTGAGTGATCCGGACCAGATCCGGCTCCACGTCGCGCTGACCCCGACCTGGAACGAGACCGCGCAGTACGCCGACTACGTGTTGCCGATGGGCCACGGCAGCGAGCGCCATGATCTGCACTCCTACGAGACCCACGACGCGCAGTGGATCGGGTTTCGCCAGCCGGTCGTGCGCGTCGCCAGGGAGCGGCTCGGCCAGCCGGTCGCCGGCACGCGCGGCACGAGCCCCGGCGATGTCTGGGAGGAGAACGAGTTCTGGATCGAGCTGTCGTGGCGCGTTGATCCGGACGGCGGGCTCGGGATCCGCCGCTACTTCGAGTCCAGGGACCGGCCGGGCGAGCAGCTCGGCGTCGACGAGTACTACCGCTACATCTTCGAGCAGTCGGTGCCCGGGCTCCCCGAGCGCGCCGCCGCCGAGGCGCTGACGCCGCTCGAGTACATGCGGCGCTACGGCGCGTACGAGATCCGGCGCGGCATCGGGCCGCTCCACGCCGAGCGCGTCCCCCCCGGCGAGCTCGACGACCCCGCCACCGACGCGCTGGGCCGCGTGTTCACCCGTGCGCCGAAGCCCGCGCCCCGCAACGTCGTGCCGGTGCCGACCCCCGACGGCGATGCCAGCGGCCGGCGCCTGGTCGGCGTCACGGTCGACGATCAGATCGTGCGCGGCTTCCCGACGCCGAGCGGGCGGCTCGAGATCTGGTCGCGGACGCTCGCCGAGTGGGGCTGGCCCGAGCACGCCCTGCCGACCTACATCGAGAGCCACGTCCATCCGCGGGCGCTGCCGGCCGGCCACCTGGTGCTGATCCCGACGTTCCGCCTGCCGGTCCAGGTCCACACCCGCAGCGCGAACGCCAAGTGGCTCGACGAGATCGCGCACACCAACCCGCTGTGGATCCACACGAGCGACGCGGCCCGGCTCGGCGTGGCCACCGGCGACCTCGTCCGCGTCGAGACCGAGATCGGCCACTTCGTCGTCAAGGCCTGGGTCACCGAGGGCATCCGGCCGGGCGTCGTCGCGTGCAGCCACCACATGGGGCGGTGGAAGCTCGACGGAGGCGACCGCGGCCCGCGCCAGCTGTCCGCCACCGTCGGCCTGACGCGCGCCGGCCAGACCTGGACGATGCGCCGCCGGCAAGGCGTCGCGCCGTACGCGTCGGCCGACCCCGACACCCGGCGGATCTGGTGGTCGGATGCCGGGGTGCACCAGAACCTCACGTTTCCGGTCCACCCCGATCCGATCTCGGGGATGCACTGCTGGCACCAGGCCGTCGCGGTGCGGCGCGCCGAGCCCACCGATCGCTACGCCGACATCGTCGTCGATACCGCGAAGAGCCGCGCGGTCTACGCGCAGTGGCTCGCGCGGACGCGGCCGGCCGCGAGCGTCTCGCCCGACGGCACCCGGCGCCCCTACTGGCTGCTCCGCCCGCTCAAGCCGGCGCGCGAGGTGTTCGCCCTGCCAGCCCCGAAGTCGGCCGCGCTGCCAGCCGAGACGCCGGCCGAAGAGCCGGACAAGAAACCGGGATGACCGAGGCATTGCGCGCGCTCGCCGTGCTGCTCGAAGCGCCGCGGCCCGAGCACGCCGCGATCGCCGCCGCCCTGGAGCTGCCAGCGCCTCCTTTAGCCGATGAATATACCTCCGTGATGGTGTTCCAGGCGTATCCGTATGCGTCGGTCTATCTCGGGGCCGAGGGCATGCTCGGCGGCGAGGCGCGAGACCGCACCGCCGGGTTCTGGCGCGCCCTGGGCGGCGAGCCACCCGCCGAGCCCGACCACCTGAGCGTCCTCCTGGCCGGCGTCGCGACGCTCGCCGAGCTCGCCGGCGCGGACCCGGCGTCCGCGGTGTGCGGCGCGCTGTTCTGGGAGCACATCGCGAGCTGGATGCCGCCGTACCTGGCGGCGCTCCGGCGGATCGGCGCGCCGTTCTACCTGGCCTGGGCGGACCTGTGCGCCGTGGTCCTCGCGGAGCTCGCCGGGGACCTCGGCCCCCCCGCGCGCCTGCCGCTCGCGCTCCGCGCCGCCCCGGCGCGCTCCGAGGCACCCGCGAACCTCGATGAGCTCCTCGCGACCCTGTGCGCCCCGATCCGCACCGGCGTCGTTCTCGTCCGCGACGACCTCGAGCGCGCCGCGGCGGAGCTCGGCCTCGGCGTGCGGGCCGGTGAGCGGCGCTTTGCGCTGCGGTCGCTGCTCGCGCAGGATGCGGCCGGCGTCCTCGGCTGGCTCGCCGCGGAGGCGCGCGCGCAGGCCGCCGCGCTCGCGGCGTTGCCGCCGCTCACCGCCTGGTGGGCCGAACGCGCCCACGTGGGCGCGGCGTGGCTGGACGAGCTCGCCGCCTTGGCGCGCCACGGCGCGCCCGCGCCAGATCACCGCGCCAGCCGCTGACGATGCGCACCCGCCAGGGCCCATCGGTCATCTTCTCGGCGGTGAAGTACTCGTGAACTGGATCAGCTTTTATCGCGCCCGTGCACCGCCACGCACGCCATGCCCTGCGAATGCGGACGGAGCTCCGTAGGAGATCCCGACCCGGACCTTGCTCGGCGTCACGGGTGCGCGGATCCACTGCCACGGCAACTCGGGCGCTGCGTCGCGGCGAAACTCGGCGTAGGACGCCGCCGCCGTGTCGGCCGTCATCATCGTGAACCCGGCGACCGTCTGGTTCGCCCACACCGCCAGCAGGTCGGACGGCAGGCGCGGGAACTGGAACTGTGACGTACCGGCCGCCACGGGTGGCAGCACGACGGTCCATTGCGTGAGGTCGTAGGCCGGGGTCATGACCTCGGCTTGCACGACGATCCCGTCATAGTCGCCTGCACCGGTCATCGTCCAGCTTCCACCTGTCACGCCGGTCGGCCCTCCCGGTGCCAGATCGCCTTCGATCCATTGCACATCGAGTGGCCGCGAGATCACGTCGTTCGACAGATCGCCGGCGAGCGACGCCGGCATGCCCGTGCGATATTCGAGGATCACATGCCTGCCCGGTGACGTGTCCACGTGGTCGAGGCCGAGCTCGGTGAGGAGGCCGTCGCCGCCGCCTGCCTGCAGGAACTGGCCGGTGAACGCTCCGTTCCCCATCGCGACCGTCCCGCTCTGGGACAGGTACAGGCGCTGCCCCGCCACGAACCGCGAGGTGTTGAACGTTCCGCCGTGAACGTCGAGTGGCAGCCCGGTCACGTCGACGTCGAAGGTGATCGGTGGCAGCCACGTACCGGTGATCGTGGGGGTCCCCCCGTCTTCCAGCGCGACCTGCGGAGCAAACAGGTAGCCGCGCAGCTGCGCAGTTCCGAAATCGGACACCTCGAACGCTGTCGCGAGGATCGGCCCTGAGGTCGGCGCGCACGCCCACAGCGTCGTCGTGACCGGCGACGCCGACAAGCCGGACGAGGCACACGGCCCCGAAATCCCGTACCGGTCACCGGCGTCCGGTCCCGAGGGGAGCGTGATCGCCGTGTGACGAAGCGGTGGATCCCAGAACCCGACGTCGCCGACCGAGAGCTCGTCACCTGGCGCAACGCCCGCGATGGTCGTCAGCTGGCGCTCGGCCTGCTCGACGATCGTCACCGAGCTGCCCTCGGTCACATTCCCCCGGGCGATCCCCAGCGCGTCGGTCGTCGTTCGAGCCGCAAGAACGCCGTCCGGTCCATAGAACAGCACCGGGACACCCGCATGCGGCCCAGTGCCCGACGCCTGCCGCCCGAGGAGGTGCACCGTGATCGGACCGGCCGCTGCGTCGAGCACGGTTGCATCGATCGTCGCTGCGTCGATCGCCGCATCGAGCACTGCGCCGTCGATGCCTGCGTCACCTTTCGAAGGCATGCCGGCGTCGCCGCCGATCGGATGCCTGCTGCCACACGCGCCCAGGACGAGCGCCACGCCGATACGAGCTCGAAGCATGATCAGTGATGGCCGCAAGTGGCCCACCTGATCACGAGGATGTGCGCCCACCCTCCGTGAAGTTGGCCCTACATTCAATATTTGTTGATTTTCTTGGGCCTCGAGCGACTTGCGCAGGAGCGGATTCCTGTGGCGCGAGCCGGTGGGATGTGCATCTGCGAATTCCAGGATTTGTTTATAAGATGGTGTCAAATTGAGACTTGCGGAACGCTCGGATGAAACGTCTTACGAGAACATCTGGTATCAACGGTTCGCCGAGCTTCGCGCAATCTTGTCATCAAGCATCTTGTCAGCCTCCGGTCCAGCCCCCGGTGACGCGACGACGATCGCGTCGTGCGCTATCGCAAGCCGAGCGATCTCACGCCTGCGTTACTACCTTGCATACAAGCCAGGCGTGGGCACCATGCCACACCGTGTGTAGGCAAGAGTGCGACTACGCCGCGCGGCGTGCTCGGCTTGCCCGCGGACCTGGGGACAATGAAAGCAACAATATGGCTCGATATGAATGCGAGCAGGCACGAGCGGCAGATCGCCACGGAAGATCCAACCAACATGCCGATCCAGGTGCCATGGGCAAGTTGAGTCGCGATTTCGGCGTGGTCGTCGGGCCCTGCTCGTCGGAGGGGTCGTGCTCGGCGGCATGGGCCTCCTGGGGTTACACCGCCTGGACCGCTCGCTCGAGGCCGTGGTGGCGGTCGACATGCCACGGCTGGCGACGATCCTGGATCTGCGCAGGCAGATCCGGTTGCTCGGGGTCGCCGAGACCACTCACCTCCTCGAAGCCGATCCGGCCAGGGATCGCGCTACCGCGAGCGAGATCAGGAGTGGGATGGCGGCGATCACCGAGCTGTTCAGCAAGTACGAGCCGTACCTGCTCCCCGAGGATGCCGACAACTGGAAGGCGCTGCGCGCTGATGTCGATGGCTGGCTCGCGCTCGATGCCCGCGTGCTCGCGCTGACCGACGTGCACCGGACCGCGGAGGCGATCGCGCTGTCGAGGACCCACAGCAAGGGGTGGGAGGCGCTGCTCAAGGCGCTGATCGCGACCGCCAACGGCCGCCTGCAGGCCACCACCGCCAGGACCCGCGCCGTGTCGAGGACCGTCCAGCTCACCCTGACCATCTTGTTCATCGGCTCGGTGCTGATCGGCCTGGTCGCCGGCCTGTACCGGCGAGCGGCGAAGGCCGAGGCGGAACGCTTGCAGCGAGCGGAGCGCGACCACCACCGGTTGCTGGAGCAGACGGTCGAGGGCTACCTCACCTTCACGCAGCACGTGGCGGGAGGCGACCTGACGTCAAGCTCCGGGACGCGGTCGGCGCCGGCGCCGCCGATACCACCTTCCAGCTGGCGCATACCCTCAAGTCCTCCAGCGCCAACCTGGGGGCGAAGCCGCTGGCAGCCCTGTGCGAGATCCTCGAGGCGGCTGCGCGCAGCAAGCAGCTGGCCAAGGGCGGCGACCAGCTCCGGCAGATCGAGGCCATGTATCCGCAGGTCGAGCTGGCGCTCCGCTCGCTGCGGGCGGAGTTCGCCTCTGGCGGCCCGGTGGTGGCGGCGCCCCCGGAGCGCCGCGGGGCGCGGGACCCCGAGCAACTGACCTCGAACGAGCGTGGCCGTTTGCCACCGCCGGCCGAGCGCACGCGGTGCACGGACGCGCTCCGGAGCTCACCCGAGCTCGTACGCGCGGGCACCCGGCGACGCGGGTTCTGGATCGATATCAGGAGCCATGCCTCCGACCCGCTCGGAGGCTCTTACCTTGCGGCCGTCCTGGGCGAACGCATGGTCGCCTTCCTGCTCGCGCAGCTGATCGTCGGATGGCCAGATGGGACGTTCTCTGGGGCGGGCCATGCTTGCAGAGGCAGCAAGGCGCGTGCCGGCTCAGCTCGGCGCTGGAAAGCCGGCGCGCACGGCTCACGATATCGTCTGACGCGCACACAGTGTACGCGTGTCGAGCCGCACTTTGTCGTGGCTGGGATGCCCCCGGGGTCTCCGGGCGCGCTGCGTGTGCGAGTATGCTGGACCTTCACACAGGGAGGCACGTCATGCCCACGGGTCGCGCGCGCTGGTTCGCTGAGGTCCTGCAGGCAGGTCTTGACACCAAGCTCCTGGGAGAACAGGACATCCTCGCCTACGTCACGCCGGCGGTCCTGGCCGGTGCCATGCCGAAACCCGTGCTCGTGCGCATGTTCGACGCCGCGCTTTCGGCAGGCACGATCTCGCCGAAGGAGATCGTGCAGACCGCATCTCCCGAGCTCATCGGCGAATACGTCGCGCCTGCCCTCGTGTGGAGCTGCATCGCCGCGGGGGCCGAGCGCGCCGGCATCCCCGAGGACCAAGGCGAAAAGATGAAGGACGATAGCGGCGCGCGCGAGTTCCTGCGGCGCGGACTGGCCTCGGCGCTCTCGACCGGGGTGCTCACGCCCAAGGAGATCGTGCAGCACGTCAACGCGAAGGTGATCGGCCACTTCCCGGACGCCCTCACGACGAAGCTCCTCGAGGTCAGCCTCGCCGCCGGCAAGATGAACCCCGAGCTGGTCGTCGAGACGCTCGGCGTCGAGTCGATCGCCAAGCACGCACCGACCGGGGTCCTGTGGGCTTGCTTCATCAAGGCCAGCGAGGCCTCGACCACGGCATCGGTATCGCCGTCGCCATCGCCCTTGGCCTTGCCCTTGCCGGCGGCAACCGCCTCGCCGCCGATCGCCAAGCCCGCGGTTCCCAAGCCCGCGCTCGAGTTCATCGACGACGATGCCGCCTCGGTGTTCGTCGATCTCGAGGACGGGGACGCCCTCGATCGCATGGTCCTCGAGGTCAAAGCCCGCGAGCTCGAGGACAAGGCCAAGAAGGCCGTCACCAAGCGGGGCTGACGCCGCGCCGCGCGCGTCGAGTCACTCGTCGAGAGTTGCGACCCGGGTCCGGCCGTCGAGACCGCGACGTGCAACTTCAACTGCACCCTCGCGTTCTGCGGCGACGGCATCGTCAACAAGGCCGCGGGGGAGGAGTGCGACGATGGCAATCGCATCGACACCGACCACTGCAGCAACACCTACAAGCTCCAGTGAGCGGCGCGGCGCCGAGCGAGGTGCCCGGCGCTCTCCGCGATGCAGGCGTCTCACTCGTCGCCCGGCGGCGGGACCCGGCTCGAGGCTTCGTTGTAGCCGTCGCGAGCGCGCGCGTTGTCCGGATCGAGCTGCAGCGCCTTCTTGAACTGCGCCGCGGCCTGCGTGCTGTTGCCGCTGTTCAGGTAGGCCTCGCCGAGCAGCGTGAACACCTTGGAGCTCCTGGGGGCCAGCTTGCCGGCCTTCGACAGGTGCGCGATCGCATCGCCGAACAAGCCCTGGCGCAGCGCGATCTCACCCATGCCGGTGGCCGCGGCGACGTTCTTGCCGTCGAGCTCGAGCGCCTTCTTGTAGTTGGCCGCCGCGCCGGCTGTGTCGCCGTTGATCAGCTGCTGGGCGCCGAGGTTGGCGAAGAACTCGGCCTTCTTCTCGGGAGCCACGCCATCGCTCGGTGCCTCGTCGCCGCCGTAAGGATCCTTCGGGCTATCGGTCAGGCTCGGCGGCTTGGGCCCCTTGCTCGGCTCCACCGGCGTCACGACCGTGGTGGTCGTGGAGGTGCCCGTGCCCGAGGTGCCCAAGCTGGGTGGGCGTCGGGTCGGCTCCGAGCCGAGGATCGGGTACCCGCCGCCCTCGACGGGCCGGCGCCCCGCGGCCGGCGCGTGGGTCTCGACCGGCGCGTGGGTCTCGGCCGGCGCGTGGGCCTCGGCCGGGCGATGGCCAACCGCCGGCGGCGCCGATGGCGCGGCGGGCACCGCGACGTGCGCCTCCGCTGCCGGGGGATCCGCCGGGATGATCGTGCTCGGCGCGACGTCGCTCGCCGCCCCCGCCGCCCCCGGCGACGCCGTCGTGCCCGGCTGATCGCGCGACGCCAGCGGCGCGGGCCTGGACGCCGATCCACCACGCGTCAGCGCAAACGCCACGGTCCCGCCGATGAGCGCGAACACGGCGATCGCCGCGAACAACCCCCAGCGACGGCCCGGCTGCGCCTCGTCGTCCCGGTCGGGCTGGTCGAGCTGGTCGAGCGACAGATCGGTCGTGCTCGATACATTCGCCTTGGACGTGCGGCGCTTCCGCGCCCGCGGCGCGTCGTCATCGTCCGACAGCTGATCGCCCTCGTCGTACCAGACCTGCGAGATGTTGAGATCGGCCGCGGCCACCCCCGGGCGGTTGCCGGAGGCCTGGCCATCGTTGGACTGCGGCTGGGGCTGCGCCGGTGGCGCCGGTGGTGGCGGCTCGACCACGACCGCGGCGGCACGCGAGGACGACGAGGTGGGCGACCGCGGCGCCGGGGCTGCCGGATCCATGCGCGACGCGGAGTCGCGAGGCGCCGGGATCCCGACGGGCCGACCGGGCGGGAGGAGGATCTCCCCGCTGGGGACCTCCCCGTTCGGATCGATCATGCCCGCGACCGGCGGCTGCACGGCGGGAATCGGAGGGCCGATCGGCACGCCGATCCGCGGCGTCCCGGTACGCTTGCGCAGGAGCTCGACCGAATCCGGCTTGGAGGGCGGCGGGGCGACCGGCGACTGCATCGTCATCCCCGGCCCCGGATCGGCCGGCGGCAGGACCGGGCGCGGCGGCGAGACCGGCAACACCGGCGCGGCGAGCGGGGCCGACATGGCGGGCGGCTCGGGGGGCGCCGGGCGCGCGGGCTCGCCGGACGGCTGCAGGCCCATCCGCTGCATCACGCGCGAGACCGACGGCGGCGGGATGCTCTCGCGCCGCCGCGCGACCTCGTCCTCCATCACCTCGCCGGTCTCGAGCCCGCGGCGCAGCGCCTCGACCATGCGCGTCGTCGTCGCAAACCGGTTGTCCGGATCCTTCGCGAGCATCTTGGTGACCGCGGCCTCCATCCACAGCGGGACGCCGGGACGCCGCGTCGGCAGCGGCTGCGGCGCCTCGGTGACCTGCTTGGTCAGGATGTCGAACACGCGATTGCCCGCAAACGGCGGCGCGCCGGTCAGCATCTCGTACGCGACACAGCCGAGCTGGTAGATGTCCGCGCGGCGGTCGATCCGATCGCCCCGCGCCTGCTCGGGCGACATGTAGCGCGGATCGCCGAACGTCATGCCGAGGCTGGTCGACGCCGCCTGCCCCTCGGTCTCGACCAGCTTCGCGAGCCCGAAATCGAGCAGCTTGATGAAGTTGGCCTTGCCGCGCCGGACCGAGAGGTAGATGTTGCGCGGTCGCAGATCGCGATGGACGTAGCCGATCGCGTGCGCCTCCATCAGCGCCTCGCCGACCTGGATCAAGACGTCCGCGGCGCGCTCGACCGACAGCTGCTTGTCGCGCGCGAGCACCCCGTCGAGCGTCTCGCCCTCGAGCAGCTCCATCGCGAGGTAGAGCCGCCCGTCGTGGGTCCGCCCGAAGTCGTGGATCTCGACGATGTGCTCGTTGTCGATCTCGGCGACCGTGGTCGCTTCGCGCCGGAACCGCTCGACGGCGAGGTCGTCGCGCGACAGCTCGGTGTGCAGCACCTTGATCGCGACCCTGCGGCGCAGGGTCACGTGCTCGCCGCGGTAGATCGTGCCGGATCCGCCCTGGCCGAGCTTCTCGTGGACCAGGAAGCGCTCGCCCAGCACCGTCCCGAGCAAGGGATCGCCGATCGCTTCGCGCAGCTTGGGCCGGCCGCAGTTCGGACAGAACAGCGCGGTCTCGATGTACGCGTGTTGACACCCGGCGCAGTGAATCGTCGCAGTCATGTCATGGGCGGGCATGGTCGTGGGCAGACGGACGACCGACACAAATCATAGCGCACGGTCCTCCGGATGCCCGTGGCAAACACCGTCAAGGCTTACCTTTTCGCAGCGCCTCGGCCAGCTCGGCCTCGGTCACCAGGCCCTTGGCCAGGAGCAGCCCCACCAGCGCGGAAAACCTCGCCTCGAGGTCATCGGGCCCCATCGCCTGGAGCGTCGCGAGCGGGATCTGGACCGTCTCGGAGACCTCGGATTCGGCCTCGGCCACGACCTTGCCACGCGATGTGACGAACATCGTCGCGCCCGGGTTGCCTGCCCGGCTCACGACCGCGGTGTTGATCTGGCGGTAGCCCTTGTCGACCAGCTCGTCGATCGCCGACAGCGGCAGGACATTGACCTCGACGTCGCAATGCGTCAGCTGCTCGATCTCGGCGACCGCCTGCGTATCGGTCGGATCGGCCATCGCGATCCGCAATAGCTTGCCGCGCCGGTCGGTGGTCAGCGACAGCGGCAGGAGGCGCAGCCGGGCGCAAATATCGCGCGGCACCTGGCGCAGGGCGTCGGGGTCGATCTCGATGCTCCCCGGATCGATCAGCGGCACGCGGGTCTGCTTGCGCAGCGCCGCGACCAGCGCGACCTCGTTGACGCCGAGCTCACGGACCAGCACCACGACGAGCGGCTCCTTGCGCCCCTCCGCCATCCGCCCGGCCTTCGCGGCGGTGACCTTGTTGACCAGGCCAGCGTCGATGGCGATCTCTCCCAACGTCTTCACAGCGTTTGCGTGCACCCGACAAGATTCGAACCTGTGACCTTTGGCTCCGGAGGCCAACGCTCTATCCAGCTGAGCTACGGGTGCGTGCTGTGGGTTCTACTCCGCGTGGTCGATGGAAACAAGCCACAGAGTGCTGGGTTACGATGCGACATGGCGATCGACTACGTGCTCGCGATGGGATGCGAGCCCCAGAAGGTGCTTGGCGTCGAACGCCTGGTCGGCTTGCACCGCACCCGGATCCTGGCACGCACCGCGCTCGCCCACATGCGAGACGACGGGGATCAGCGCGCCCCGGACGAGATCGAGGTCCAGCTCACGATGCGCAAGCCCGACGGCGAGTCCGCGCGCGGCGTCACGCTGCAGACCCTGCTCGACGAGTCCGCCCCCCTCGATGAGGTGGCCGAGCATTGCGCAACGTGTCCCGCCGGGTTTGCCCGCGAGTTCGCGTGCCACCGCCGCATCCGCTATCCGATCCCGGAGCACGTCGAGGCCTGGCTGATGGGGCGGTTGCCGAGCACCCTCGACTGCACCGCCGGCACCCTCCTGGCCCGCGGCCTCGGCGAGTTCGGGTGGGACGGTGCCCCGACCGCGAAGCTGCGCGGCGCCGGGACGACGTACTTCGAGAGCCGCGCGCCGTACGGCGTCCGCTGGCAGACCGACGACGGCACGATCGAGATCTCGTCCGACCAGCTGTTCCAGATGATGTTCTTGGTCGGCAACCTCGCGCCGACGCACTGCCTCATGCTCGCGTTGTTCTGCGGGGTGCTCCCCCACGACATCAGCATCTACGACCTCAAGGATCAGGCCGGCCGGTCGCGCGCCATGGCCGCCGCCGATCTGCCGGCCGAACCCGATGCCGACATCGAGCAGCTCGCCGCGTTCCTGCGCACGCTCACGATCGCCGCCCGGCTCGAGGTCTCGGTCATGATCGACGGCTGAGCCGTGCTCGCCGCGGCGGGCGAACGCAGTGTTGCGCCGGAGTGCGGCCGGATCTCATGTGAGCTTGCTGACGCACACACCGCAAAAGAGCGGTTCGCTTCTGCGTCCCGCGGCGCGTGATTTGCCAGCAGGTGCCTGGGGGTCTACCGTGCGCCCCATGAGCCGAAAGGAAGATGCGCTCGAGTACCACAGCCGCGGTCGCAAGGGAAAGCTGGAGGTCGTCCCGACCAAGCCGTTGGTCAGCCAGCTCGATCTGTCGCTCGCCTACTCGCCCGGCGTCGCCGAGCCGTGCCTGGAGATCGCCAAGGACGAGGACAAGTCGTGGGAGTACACGGCGCGCGCGAACCTGGTCGCCGTGATCTCGAACGGCACCGCGGTGCTCGGCCTCGGCGACATCGGCCCATCCGCCGGCAAGCCGGTGATGGAGGGCAAGGCGTGCCTGTTCAAGAAGTTCGCCGACATCGACGTGTTCGATCTCGAGATCGCCGAGAAGGACGTCGACAAGTTCGTCGACATCGTCGCCGCGCTCGAGCCGACGTTCGGCGGGATCAACCTCGAGGACATCTCGGCGCCCGCGTGCTTCGAGATCGAGGAGAAGCTGCGCAAGCGCATGCGGATCCCGGTGTTCCACGACGACCAGCACGGCACCGCGATCATCTCCGGCGCGGGCCTGCTCAACGCCGCCGAGCTCGCGCGCAAGAAGCTCGACACCCTCAAGCTGGTGGTCTCGGGCGGCGGCGCCGCGGCGATCGCGTGCGTCGACTTCTTCTGCAGCCTCGGCATGAAGGCCGAGAACGTCACGCTCGTCGACTCCCGGGGCGTGATCCACCGCAGCCGCACCGACCTCAACCGCCAGAAGCTGCGGTTCGCGGTGCCCGAAGACGGCCGCCGGACGCTGGCCGACGCGATGCGCGGCGCCGACATGTTCCTGGGCGTCTCGGTCGCCAACATCGTCACCCCCGAGATGCTGCAGACGATGGCCGATCGGCCGATCATCTTCGCGCTCGCCAACCCCGATCCCGAGATCTCCTACCACGACGCGCTCAAGGCCCGGCCGGACGCCCTCGTCGCCACCGGCCGCTCGGACTTCCCGAACCAGGTCAACAACGTGCTGGGCTTTCCGTACATCTTCCGCGGCGCGCTCGACTGCCGCGCGACCGGCGTCTCGGAGGCGATGAAGCTCGCGGCCGCCCGCGCGCTCGCCCAGCTCACCCGCGAGCCGGTGCCCGACTCGGTGACCATGGCCTACGGCGGCAAGGCGCTGAAGATGGGCCCGGACTACTTCATCCCCAAGCCGTTCGACCCGCGCGTCCTGTGGTGGGTCGCGCCCGCGGTCGCCAAGGCCGCGATGGAGTCGGGCGTCGCCCGGATCAACTTCGACATCGCCGAGTACCGCGAGAAGCTGATGTCGAAGGGCTCGAACGCCGCCTACTCGATCATGCGGACGATCACCAAGGAAGCGCAGCGCGATCCGCGCCGCATCGTGTTCCCGCACGCCGCCAACCCGCGCCTCCTGCGCGCGGTGCAGCAGATCGTCGACGTCGGGATCGCCCGGCCCGTGCTGCTCGGCCGCCCGCAGGAGATCGAGAAGCTCTGCGTCGAGATGTCGCTCGACCTCATGAACCGGGTCGAGGTGATCGACCCGCGGATCGCGCCGAACCAGCGCTACGCCGAGCGGCTCTACGAGCTGCGCCAGCGCAAGGGCGTCACCGAGTACGCGGCCCAGGCGCTGGTCACCAAGTCCGACTACTACGCCGCCATGATGGTCGAGCGCGGCGACGCCGACGGCATGGTCACCGGCCTGCGGCTCAACTACCCCGCGACCGTCCGGCCGCCGCTCGAGATCTTCGGCCTCCAGCCGGGCGCCAAGGTCGCCGTCGGCATGTACATGATCGTCATGCAGAACTCGGTCAAGTTCTTCGGCGACACCGTGTTCAACATCTTCCCCGACGCCGAGACGCTCGCCGACATCACGGTGCAGATGGCCGACGCGGTCCAGGGCTTCGGGGTCACGCCCCAGGTGGCGATGATCTCGTACTCGAACTTCGGCTCGGTGCGCCACCCCGACGTCACGCGCATCCACCAGGCGCTCGAGCTGATCCGCGATCGCCGGCCCGATCTCGAGGTCGACGGCGAGATGCAGCCCGAGATGGCGCTCGATCCGGAGCGCCGGCAGCACGCCTACGGGTTCTCGCGCCTCACCAAGCCGGCCAACACCCTGGTGTTCAGCTCGCTCGCCTCGGGCAACGCCGCCTACCAGATCGCGCGCGCGATCGGCGGCGCCTCGGCCGTCGGCCCGATCCTGCTCGGCCTGGCCAAGCCGGTCGCCGCGATGCAGAACGACGCCACCGTCGAGGAGATCGTCAACATGACCTCGCACGTCGTGCTGAAGGCCCAGCGGATGCGCGAAGCGCACACCGAGAGCCACGCCACCTCCTCCGACCGCATCCCGATCCGCGTCGCCACCGTCCGCACGCTCGACTGACCCGACCGCAACGAGCGCCGGTCGGGACATGCGCAGATGGCACCGTAGCGAGCGAATGATCGCTGCACTCGACGGCGAATGCTCCGCACGGTAACCTCCAAAATCGGTTCTTCTCGCGTTTGGGTGATGAGGTCGCGTGGGCGCGTGCGCTCGCATAAGGCTCCGAAGATCCTGAGGTCTCAGAGCCAGCGACGAGCGACGGCGTCAAGGCCAAGCGGCCAGGGCCGTCGCTCCGCGAGCCTTGACCCCATCGCCCCGTCGCTGGCAGAGCCGCCTTTGCGGGCCGCGATGGCAGGGCATCGCGGCCCGCGTACTCCCAGGATAGGGAGGTACCTACTCGTATGAACTGGAGCGCCCAGCGAGTGTTTCGCGCGTCGAGGTGAAAGTCGTTGGAACATCCTGGGGTTGCACGTTCTCAACGAGGCATCACCCGAATGCGCGAAGAGCGCCAAAATCAGTCATGCTCGCGTCGTCTGCCAAGGCCGTTCCCGCCCCGCTGCTGGCGCGGATCATCGAAGCGATGCGGCCCGAGCAGATCTGGCTATTCGGCAGCCGGGCGCGTGGCCATGCGCGTCCCACGAGCGATTGGGATCTGCTCGTCGTTGTTCCCGACGACGCCACTGACTGCGAACTCGACCTCATGCACGCCTGGCAAACCGTACGCGACCTCCGGATCCCCGCAGACGTGATCTCGGTGCGCCGGAGCGAGTTTGAGGAAGCGCGCGAACATGCGGGGACGCTCGTTCGTACGGTGGTCGGCGAAGGTGTGCAGATCTATGCCCGCTGATCCGGTGAAGCTAGAAAACTACCCATGGCCCGCGTCCCCAAGATGATCCCGGTCTCTGATCTGCGCAAAGATGTCGCGGGCGTCCTGCGGCGTGTGCAGCAATCTCGAGAGCCATTCGTCATCACCCAGCGGGGACGAGCGGCTCCGGTCTCGCTGAGCGTGTGGGAATACGAGCGGGAGGAGTATGAGCGGCAGATGCTTCGAGCCCTTGCGCGTGGCGAACAGGAGATCGCTGCGGGCGCGGGATACGATCTGAACAGCGTGTTCGAAGAAGCCGACGCCTTGTTGAACGCCGACGAGTTGTGAAGCTCAGCCGCGGCGGCCATTTGGAGTAGCGATCGCAGCCAACTTGAGTCACGTGGAAACACGAGTTCGCGCGAAGCGTCCGAGATCATCGAGCGGGATTTCGTATGCGTCAATCCCCGGGAACTTGATCTTCAGGATGTGGAATCTCTCACCTGCGCCGGCGACTTCGTTGCGAATGCGCTTGGCAAGCGACAACGACAAATCCTCGTGGTGCCGCTCTGCGAGTTCCCTCATCAATGGAAGGTTCTTCTCGGCCGGAAGGTTCTTCTCGGTCAACACGATCACGGGACCGAGCTGGTGACCACTCTCGGCGATCAGCGTTTTCATTGCACTGATTACAGCATCGTAGGGATTCATCCGAGCGCCTTCCCGGTGGACCCGACCTGGGTCGTCAAGTTGATGATGCGTACATTCATGATCGATCCGTACCCCCGTTGCTCGCTTCCATCAACCAACTTTGGCGGGGAGGGATCTCGTCGCGAATTTTTCCTGGACAAAGGCGGCTGAAAGGCAGACATCGGATCCTGGCTTGGAGCGCTGGATCGAGTTCACTCCGGTGTCGATATCGGAACCGCCGTCCACGACAGTACATCGACGAGTCCCGCGAAGTGTTTCTCGTTCAGCGTAACAACGGCAGCAAGTTCTTCACGAGCATGGACCGCGAGCAGCAGATCGCCATCGGGCCCGTCACCCGTCGGTCGGCCAGTTTGGCGCTGCTTGGCCCAAAGACGCGCCGTCGCGCGCCATGTGGCGGTTGTGACGGGGACGTAGCGAAGCTCACGCGTCAACTCGTCGAGTCGCCGAAGACTGTGACGAGAATTGATTCGCAGCAGCTCTCGCCGCAGCTCGAAATCCGCGAACTCCGACCAGAGAAACTCGTGCTCGGCGACCGCACGCCGAAACCACGAGCGCACGTCATCGTACTTGCGGAGGGTGGCAGATCTGTCCGAGCACTCCCGTATCGAGGAGCAGCCTCACTGGGAGGACTTGTCGGGAAGAGGCCACCCGAGCTTCGCAGCGTCATCGGCTGAATATCTCCGACCTCCCATGCCGGCTCATCGGAAACATCTTCGGCAGCCCAGCGATCGAGCATGGCTGCAATGCGCGCGGCGCGCTCGGCCTTCTCCTCGCGGAGCGCCTGTTCGACGTCCTTGGTTGGCCGCAGGATCGATACCATCCATGAATTATACTTGACGATCGGCTTCGTGGATCCGGTCAGGTCTCGCGCGAGGCGAAGGTGACCACGTTGCCGGCGGGGTCGCGTACGATGAGCTCGCGGGCGCCGTAGAACGTGGTGCGCTCGGGCACGACGAGGGGCCAGCCCTTGAGGGCCTTGCGGATCGGCGCGAGCTTGTCGACCTCGATGTAAAGGGCCGCGCGAAACCGTCGCGGTCGAGCCCGGCGACGTCGGCGGCGACCGACGCGCGGCTCTGCAGCATCAGCTCGAGCTCGCCGCGCTTCAGGATGACGAAGCCGAGCTTGCCGTCGTGGGGGACCTCGACGGTCTGGGTGAAGCCGAGCCGCTCGACGTAGAACGGCAGGCAAGCCTCGATCGAAGCAACGATCAGGTTGGAGACGATGGAGTTCATGGCGCCAGTCTGGGGCACGCGGCGCGGCGGGGATTGGAGAAATGGAACCTGCCCCGGTTATCCGCTACCAAACAGGTGCGAGAGGGCGATCGGCCGCTCGGCGGCCAGCGCGTGGCTTTGCCTCCAAATCCGCTCTGAACGCTCAATTTAGAGGCAGCGCGGGGAATTTAGAGGCAGCGGGTAAGTGGGGCAGGATGGGGCGGGATCTGCACCACCGCGGCGCGCCGATCCCCGGCTTTTGAAGCAGCCGCGGACCCTTTGAGGCAGCGGGGGATTGGCGGATCGGCTACCGCGAGCGGCGGACGACTCGCCGCGGTGCCTGGATGACCTTTCCGTCATCATCATCGTCCGCGCTACCGTCACCGAGTTTTGCCGGTGCACCGCCGCCGCGATCGATCGTTGCCGAGCTGGTCGAGATCGCTGCCGAGCTGGTCGAGGTCGCCAGCGCCCTCGCGCGAGTTAGCCGAGCTCCTAGGCGACGTCTAGCACGAGCGCCTCGGTCGAGCGCCCGGACCGCGAGCACCGCGCCCGCGAGTTCCACGGCCGCGCCCGCGCCAGCGAGCGGGTCGAGCTCCTCGGTCGCGCCCGCTATCGTTGTTCGCGGCCCTGGCGCGTCGCGACCGCGCAGCGCTCGAGCGGCTGGTCGCTCCCGATCTCGTGCTGCGGATTCCCGGCCAGCCCGACGCCGATCGCACCGCCCTCCTGCAAGGCATCGCCGCCGCGCCGGGCGACATCCTGGAGGTCACCGGCGAGCAGCTGCGCGCTCACGATGCCGGCGACACCGGGATCGTCGAGGGGATCCAGCTCTCGCAGGTCCTCCGCGATCTCCACCTCGAGCTGGTCGTTCAGCTGCGCGGGATGTATTCGGCTGCGAGTGCGAGCGCATTCGCGATCATCTTCTCTATAGGCTTCGCGCAGTCTGCGGCATAAAGCAAATTGCCGTGAAAAGGATTGCCGTCAACCTTGCGACGTTCGTACTGGAGCTTGTCAATACAGTTTCGGAGGCGGCATACAAAATCGATCTGGTCACGTGACAACTTAGCGACACCATGCTCGCTCTGCGCACGCCGCTCTAGCGTAAAAGTGAGCACCGTGTGGTCATCCTCCCAGTTGATCGACGTCTCGGTCATACGGTCCTCTCGCTGTGCACCTGTATTGGCATCAGGAAGGAACGCCAAGGAATTAACAGCGGAGCCAGTGACCCAGTCTCTCCTGCGAAGACCACGAAGGCAATGTGACGGCAGGTCGTCCTTGGGAGGCTCCGGGGTGTTAGGAGTGGCCGGTTGGTCTACGGTTTCGTGGGGTTCCTGAACATCAACTGAAGGAGCGACCTCATGTCGAGGCTCGCCAGCAGCCCAGCTCCGCACTGCCCGCCAGAGCTCCTTGAGAAGGCGAAATACCACCCGGATTGTCCTTCGTGCGGTTCGATGTTGAAGCCCAGCCTGCGATCTGGGAAGTGCCATTCAATCAACACCGATCCGTCATCCGCGTCAACTATTTCCAGCTTGGGAGCGTTTCTGATGTCGATGCCCGTGTCTCTGAGCGCTGAGCAAAAGGCATTCAAGATGGCAGCAAGCTCTCCGTTCATGCGCGCGTTAGCCAACGCTCCACTGCGCTCACGGACGTGCTCCGTGAGCGCATCGACAAGATCCGACGCAGCTTCTTCCCTGCTGCGAATCGGGGCGGATGCTTGGAAACTTCCGCTGAGTGGCGCATGTCGGAGTGGCCACCTATGTGTAGCCAATTGTGGACCAGACACCTGCGGGGCCTTCAAATTACCAACGAAGACACGAAGCGCCTCAGCGAAAGCAGGAATAGCTTCTGGAACAAGAAAAAGATCAAGACTATGGGTGCACTCAGTGTGTTGCGTATAGAGTGCTTGCAGTGCCATCCTTAGCGGTTCATCAGGAGATGCTGAGCTAAGATTGTGTAGGAGTTCTGCTGGGATCGATGACTGATACATCCAGTTCTGGCCCGCTGGGACCCATTGCGGCGCTGAGCGTGGGCGTGATGCACCATCGGAAGAGACGTCCGGCTTCTTGGTTGAAGTAGTCAAGAATGTTTTCGGCACCGTCTCTCTCCCTTACCGTTTCAGTGTAAAAGTCCGCATCGATGAGGTAACAGCTCTCGACCGCTCCAGCGTCATCCTGTGCTTCGATCAGGCCGTGCGCTAACCGTACCAAGGCGCTCGGATAATCCAGCTCCAAGATCAGCTGGCGGTTCGCTTGCTTGACTGCCTGGGCAAAGCTGTCGCTGGCAATCTCTCCGAGAATCTCAGGCTTTAGGAAAATCGTCCAAGGTTTGCCCCCTAGCCCCACGCTGGAACGCACGATCAAGTCTCGATACCGAAGGCCGACCCGAGAGAATCTCCGAATCTCGTAAGTCTTCTCAAGCACATCGAGCGCATCATTGAGCCGGGCGCGGAACTCCTCCCAGCGCAGATAGCGATCCGTTGAAAGCGCGAGAAAAGTGCTCGTGAGACCGATCTTCCACGCATTTTCTGCGTCAGCGAACTGGAAGGTGCGCGACGGTACGTTGCCCGGGTCTAGCCCGACCGCGCGAGCCACTTCGCTTGGAAGCGGGGTCGTTGGGAGCTCGTCAAGGTTGGGGTAAGCATCACGTACCAAGTCCTGGAAGGCGGCCGGTAACTCGGCTTCAATCCTCAGGATACGAGGAAAGCGGAGCTGACAGATCACCTGGACGAGTGGGTTCGTCTTGTAGATGACCCGCTCCGACTCGGGGAATCGCACCGCTACTGCAACGTAGCTCAACATGGAAGATCGCACAAGATCCTATGATCACAGATGATCGTTGAGTAGGTCACGCCCATCCCTGAGCGCTCGCCGTTGCGGCATGGCTACGCTGCCTCCATGCGGGCCCAGAACGACGGGTCGAGCTTGAGCTTGTGGATCGCGTGCACGAGCACGCTGAGGTTGTGGCAGAGGCACTTGAGCAGCACCTCGTTGACCTGCGCCGCGGGCGTCTTGGCGCGCACGCTCGCGCCGAACTTGCGCTTCACCGACGAGAACGCACTCTCAGAATTCGAGCGCTTATGGTAATGGGCGAGTAACTGGTCGTTCTGCGCCTCGAACGTGTGCCACAGCCGTCGCCACGCGTCGCTCTTGCCCGTCCCTCGGCTGTTCGACTTGAACGGGATGTGTTCGTGTGTCGTGGCTGCCTCGCTTACCGTTAGGCTGCCCGCTGGTGTCTCTTGACGCGACCTCATACGCCATCCCGCCTACGTTGGAGCCATTCCCCGAGCGAGGTGTGGCCCATCCCGAGCAAGTCCGCCGCCCCGGCGACGGTTCCAGCGCGCTGGAGCGCGACCAGCCGCCGTGTGGCCAGGGCTATCTCGGGCAGCGACGCGCAGTGCTTCGTGACCCAGGAACGATGGCTGGCCATGAACGGCGCGGCCAATCCCAGATCGGCCCGCGCGTCGTCGGCGTACGCGTCGACAATCCGCGGCAGTTCATGCTGACGGCTCGCCAACGACGGCACGCGGATCGGGTCGGCAACGAACAGGAGCGCGTCGCAGCGCTCGGTGGTCTCGGCGCAGACCACGAGCCGCATGCCGGCGACCTCGTCGACCCGCGCCTCCCCGCTCGAGAGCAGCGCGACCGCGCGGGCGACCCTCGGATCCGGCGGCGGCGCCCCGGCGAGCTGCTCGCGCAGCCAGGCGACCAGCGCCGTGATCCGCGCGTGATCGGCCGCCGCCAGCGGGATCTTCGCCGACAGCGGAGCCGCTGCCAGCGGGATCTTCGCCGACAGCGGAGCCGCTGCCAGCGGGATCTTCGCCGACAGCGGAGCCGCCGCCAGCGGGATCTTCGCCGACAGCGGAGCCGCTGCCAGCGGGATCTTCGGGGACAGCGGAGTCGCGGGTCTGCGGCCCTGGAGGTCGCAGACCCGGTCGACCAGGCCGCCGGCGATGCCCAGCTCGGCGACGTCGGCCTCGCGGTCGGTCAACTCGGCCAGCGAGCAGCGAGCGACGGCCGCCGCCGTACCCGGATTGAAGCGGACCGCGACCATCTGCGCCGGGCCATCGGCAACCTCCAGCGCCCGCGTCATCGTGCCGACCAGCTCCGCCGAACCCCGGTCAGCGTGGACGATCACGTCGACGCAGCCGTCGGGGAGCACGCGGTGGACCCGTCCAGGCTCGCCGCGGACGGTGGTGCGCAGCCACAGCCGGTCGACGTACGGCGCGAGATCGGCCGGCGGGGCGATCTCGGTGTACGGCAGCTCGACCGGAGGCGACGCGCCCGGCATCCCTCGAGGGTGGCACGGGACGCGCATTCTGAGAACGTCTTCGAACGGCCTTCACCCGGGGCATCCGGTGCCACCGCCAGGACCACCCGCCCTGGGCGAGCACCTGGGCGAAATATTGTGGCGGGAGCCGTCCCCCGATCGGGCGGCCCGCGAGGACGTCAACGCGCGCGCAGCGACGCGGGCTGGGTTCGGCGCGAGATAAATTGCACGGCCGGGTGGTCATGCGTCGGTCGGTCGTGGAGATGGCACGGACCGTGGGTCGCAATACGGCCGTCGACGGACGAGCGACGAGCCCAGACCCGCGTCGCCAGCAAGCGTGTGCGCGCTCTCCAGGAGCTTCGCGCGGGGCAAGCGTGCGCGGGCAAGCGTGCGCGGGGCAAGCGTGCGCGGGGCAAGCGTGCGCGGGGCAAGCGTGCGCGGGGCAAGCGTGCGCGGGGCAAGCGTGCGCGGGGCAAGCGTGCGCGGGGCAAGCGTGCGCGGTCTGCCGAACGGCTGCTCTACGAGCACAGGGGCACGCAGTGTTGCGGCGCGTCGGCTTGCAGCGCAAAGCTCGTTTCCCTATAGTCCGCCGCGACATGGCCACACACCTGCCCGTCATTGGTGGGCACGCCGAAGGGTTCGGCAAGACGACGCGAACCGACGACTGGCGCAGCGGCCCGGCGGTCACCTTCGCGGTGTTCCTGACGTTCGTCATCTACACCACGTGGGCGGCGCTCCAGGGCAACCACTACTACGTCGATCCGTACCTGTCGCCGTTTTACTCGCCGGTCCTGTTCGCCGACCCGCACGTGGCCGGCGCCGTGCCGGTCAGCCACGCCTGGTTCGGCGCGGTGCCGAGCTGGTGGCCGCAGAAGCTGATCTCGTTCTCGCCGGCGCTCCTGATCCTGGTGTTCCCCGGCAGCTTCCGGTTCACCTGTTACTACTACCGCAAGGCGTACTACAGGTCGTTCGCCGGCTCGCCGCCGGGCTGCGCGGTGGGGCCGCTCGCGGGTGGGCGCACGTACCGCGGCGAGACCGCCGTCCTGCTGTTCCAGAACCTGCATCGCTTTGCGATGTACTTCGCGCTGATCTTCATCCTCCTCCTGGGCAAGGACGCCGTCGAGTCGTTCTTCCGGGACGGCAAGCCCGGGATCGGCGTCGGCAGCATCATCCTCACGATCAACGTCGTGCTGATCGCCAGCTATACGTTCGGCTGCCACTCGTTCCGGCACCTGATCGGCGGCCGCAAGGACTGCATGAGCGATTGCGGCAAGCCGACCGCGGCGCTCGGCGCCTGGAAGCGCGCGACCTGGTTCAACGCCCGCCACATGCAGTTCGCCTGGATGAGCCTCATCTGGGTCATGGTGACCGATCTGTACGTGCGACTGCTCTCGATGGGCGTCATCCACGACCTCAACACCTGGTGAGTACGAATGCTCGACGTTAGCGAGATCCAGACCATCGATCACGACGTGATGGTCATCGGCGCGGGCGGCGCCGGCCTGCGCGCGGCGATCGAATGCAGCGCGCTGAAGCTCGACACCGGCGTCCTGTCCAAGAGCCTGCTCGGCAAGGCCCACACGGTGATGGCCGAGGGCGGCATGGCAGCGGCGATGGGCAACGTCGACTCGCGCGACAACTGGAAGGTGCACTTCCGCGACACGATGCGCGGCGGCAAGTTCCTGAACGTCTGGCGCATGGCCGAGCTGCACGCCAAGCAGGCGCCCGACCGCGTCCGCGAGCTCGAGGAGTGGGGCGCGGTGTTCGACCGCACCAAGGAGGGCCTGATCTCGCAGCGCAACTTCGGCGGCCACCGCTACCCGCGGCTCGCCCACGTCGGCGATCGCACCGGCCTCGAGCTCATCCGCTCGCTGCAAGATCACGGCGTGCACCAGGGCATCGCGTTCCACATGGAGTGCACCGCGCTCGAGCTCTTGAAGGACGGCGATCGGATCGCCGGCGTACTCGCGTACTGGCGCGAGACCGGGCGGTTCGTCGTGTTCCGCTGCAAGGCGGTGATCCTCGCGACCGGCGGCGGCGGCAAGGCGTGGCCGGTGACGTCGAACTCGTGGGAGTACACCGGCGACGGCATCGCGATGGCGTACGAGGCCGGCGCCGAGCTCATGGACCTCGAGTTCACGCAGTTCCACCCGACCGGCATGGTGTGGCCCTTGTCGGTGCGCGGGATCCTGGTGACCGAGGGCGTGCGCGGCGACGGCGGCATCCTCAAGAACAACCAGGGCAAGCGGTTCATGTTCAACTACATCTCCGAGCGCTTCGCGCCGGAGACCGCCGCCACCGAGGAGGAAGCCCAGCGCTGGCTCGAAGGCGACAAGAACGCCCGCCGGCCGCCCGAGCTGCTCACCCGCGACGAGGTCGCCCGCGCGATCACCGCCGAGGTCAAGGCCGGGCGCGGCTCGCCCCACGGCGGCGTGTTCCTCGACATCGCGTCGCGCCGGCCGGCCGACTTCATCCGCCGGAAGCTGCCGTCGATGTACCACCAGTTCAAGGAGCTGGCGGAGGTCGACATCACCAAGGAGCCGATGGAGGTCGGCCCCACGCTGCACTACTTCATGGGCGGCGTCCGGGTCGACGCCGACAGCCAGGAGACCACGGTGCCGGGGCTGTTCGCGTGCGGCGAGTGCGGCGCCGGGATGCACGGCGCCAACCGGCTGGGCGGCAACTCGCTGAGCGATCTGATCGTGTTCGGCAAGCTCGCCGGCGACGGCGCGAAGGACTACATCGGCAAGCTGTCCTCGTCGCCCAGGCCGCACGATGATCAGGTCGCCGCCGCGGTCCGCCGCGCGACCGAGATCTTGAACCGCGAGACCGGCACCAACCCGTACCTCCTGCACGAGAAGCTCCAGGAGACGATGAGCAAGGGCGTCGGGATCGTCCGCAAGAAGGACGAGCTCGAGGTCGCGATCGGCGAGCTCGAGGCGCTCAAGGACGAAGCCAGGACGATGCGGGCGCCCGGCGCGAGCCAGTACAACCCCGGGTGGCACGAGGCGCTGTCGATGCGCTCGCTGCTCATCACCTCGGAGGCGGTCACCCGCGCGGCCTTGATGCGCGAGGAGAGCCGCGGCGCCCATACCCGGCTCGATCATCCCGGCGAGAGCCCCGAGTGGGTCAAGTACAACGTGATCATCAAGAAGAGCGAGGACGGTACGATGCAGGTCGAGAAGCGCCCCAAGCCCGAGGGCCCGGCGCACCTGGTTGCGATCGCGAACGCCAAGATCGAGGACCTCGAGGCCGGCAAAGTCGGCGCGGACGTCAAGTAAGCGCCCCGAGCGCCCCCCAAGGAGTAAGACCATGGCAAAGCGAGTCTTCAAGGTCTGGCGCGGCGACCCGAAGGGCGGCGACTTCACCCAGTACGACATCGAGGTCGACCCTGGCATGGTCGTGCTCGACGTCCTGCACCGGATCCAGGCCCACCAGGCCAACGATCTGGCGCTGCGCTGGAACTGCAAGGCCGGCAAGTGCGGCTCGTGCTCGATGGAGATCAACGGCAAGCCCCGGCTGGCGTGCATGACGCGGATGAACAGCTTCGGCGACGACGAGACGATCACCTGCCAGCCGCTCAAGACGTTCCCCGTGATCAAGGATCTCGTCACCGACGTCTCGTGGAACTACGAGCAGAACAAGAAGATCCCCAGGTTCAAGCCCCGGCCGCGCGACGCCGACGGGACGTATCGCATGTACCAGGAGGACGTCGATCGGGTGCAGGAGTTCCGCAAGTGCATCGAGTGCTACCTGTGTCAGGACGTCTGCCACGTCCTGCGCGATCGCGACAAGCCGGCCCAGCGTGCCAAGGCGGGCGAGAGCACGAAGGGCGCGTTCGTCGGGCCGCGCTTCATGATCCGGCTCGCGAGCCTCGAGATGCACCCGCTCGACACCGACGATCGCATCCCCGAGATCAAGAAGGAGTTCGGCTCGGGGCTGTGCAACATCACGCGGTGCTGCACCGAGGTCTGCCCCGAGCACATCGGCATCACCGACAACGGCATCATCCCGCTCAAGGAGCGCGTCGTCGATCGGTTCTACGATCCGGTCGCGATCGTCGGCCGCAAGCTGCTCGGCATCCGCACGCGCACCAAGACCCGCACCGAGGAGGCGAGCGAAGGCAAGGCGCCTCCGGCGAGCGGAACGGGCGCGGCCAAGGGGCCGGCGTGAGCCTGGCTCGCCGCGAACAGCCGTGACCGCCTTCCCGCTCAAGAAGATCAGCCCCGACGGCATCCCGCACGCGATGGAGAAGGCCGAGCGCTACCGGCTGCTCAACGATCCCGAGCAGGCCGAGAGCATCTGCCACGACGTCCTCGCGATCGACGCCGGCCACCAGGACGCGGTGCGCTGCCTCATCCTGTCGCTCACCGATCAGCTCAGCGCGAGCGGCGCGACGCGAGCGGCGCAAGCGGCGCGCGCCCACATCGCCAAGCTGGCCGACGAGTACGAGCGCGCCTACTACACGGGCCTGGTCCACGAGCGCGAGACCCGCGCGTTCCTGCACCGCAAGAACGCCGTGCGCTCGGCGGCCTACGACGGGTTCCGCCACGCGATGGAGTGGTACGAGCGCGCCGAAGCGCTGCGGCCGGGCAACGTCGACGCGATCCTGCGCTGGAACAGCTGCGTGCGGGCGATCGAGCACGAGCGGCTCGAGCCCGCCGCCGACCACCCCGAGCTCCCCCTCGAATAGCGACCGCGCGATCCGGCCGTGTTGCTAATCGGCCGCGGCTCCGCGTAGGCTAGTCCGGTGTTCGACGACGAAGCTGGGATGACGACCGAGCAGATCGATCGCCCGGTGCCGTTCGGCGAACGCGTGCTGCTCGTGATCGACGGCGCCGCGCTCCAGGTCATGCCGCTGCCGGGCAGCGGGACCCTGACGATCGGCCGGGCGAGCCGGTGCGATGTCGTGATCGACTCCGGCTCCGTCTCGCGCCACCACGCCAACCTCACGATCGGCGGCGACGTCGAGATCGAAGACGCCGGCAGCTCGAACGGGACCTTCGTCGATGGCGTGAAGCTGCCGGCCAACCGCCCGGTCCGGCTCACGATCGGCGTGCCGTTCCTGATCGGCGCGGTCACGGTGATGGTGCAGACCCGCGCTGGCTCGCGCCGCGAGCCCGCCGCCCAGTCGAGCCTGCTCGCCGCGATCGAGCAGTCGGCGTCGCGGATCGCGGTGGGCCGGCTCAGCGTCATCGTCGTCGGCGAGACCGGCGCCGGCAAGGAGCGGTTCGCCGAGCGCATCCACGAGATGTCGCCGCGCCGCGCCGCCTCGTTCGTCCGGATCAACTGCAGCGCGATCAGCGAGCCCGTGCTCGAGGCCGAGCTGTTCGGCGGCGAGGCGCCCCCCAAGCCCGGCATGCTCGAGCTGGCCGACGGCGGCACCGCGTTCCTGTCGGACATCGATCAGCTGCCCAACACGCTGCAGCAGAAGCTCCTGCGCGCGATCGAGGATGCGGCGGTCCGCCGGATCAACGCGGCGCGGGCGCGGCCGATCGACGTGCGCTACGTCGCGTCGACCGCCAAGGACCTCTCGGCCGAGGTCGAGGCGGGCCGGTTCCGCCGCGACCTGTACTTCCGGCTCGCCGGCGCGACCTTCGCGATCCCGCCGCTCCGCGAGCGCAAGGACGAGGTCGCGCCGCTCGCCGAGCAGTTCATCGCCGCGGCGGCGGCGCCGCTCGGCCGCGTGTTCACGCTGTCCGACGACGCCAGGCAATGGCTGACCTCGCACGACTGGCCCGGCAACATCCGCGAGCTGCGCAACGCCTGCGAGCGCGCGGTCCTGCTCGCGACCGGCGCCGTGATCGAGCGCGGCCACCTGACCACGATCGACGATCCGGCCAAGCGCCTGCCCGACCAGCAGACGCGGCGCCACGCGACGATCCCGCCGCCGCCCGGCATCCGGGCGCCCAGCGCGGCCGACATGCCGTCGCAGGTGCGCGCCACCGTCGCCGAGCTCGAGAAGCAGCGCATCCTCGAGGCCCTCGATCGGTGCGCCGGCAACCAGACCCGGGCCGCCGAGGTGCTCGGCATCTCGCGCCGGACGCTGATCAACCGGCTCGACGAGTACGGCATCGCCCGCCCGCGCAAGCGCGACGAGTGACCGCTCGCGGCCGTCGCTTCCGCGGCGACCCGCGGTGACCGCGGCGGGGTGATCCGCGTGCTCGGTCGCGCCGCCCAAGCTGCGCGCGCGCGGCCGTCGCTTCCGCGGCGACCCGCGGTGACCCGGCGGCGTGATCCGCGTGCGCGGTCGCGCCGCCAGGGCTTCGCGACGAGTTGACAGCCCGCGCGCGCGTGACTACCGGGAGAGCCATGACTTCGAGGCTGCGCGTGCTCGGGCTGCACGTCGTGCTCCTGTGCTTGCTCGTCGCGACCGTGCTCTCGACCCACATCGCGGTCGCCAAGCCGGACCTGCCGCTGGCGCTCCTCGACTCGTTCGACCAGGTCTTCTCGCTCGTCTACGACGCGGCCGAGCGCAAGGTCACCGCGCTCGAGACGGCGGACCCCTCGGCGGCGCCGCACCCCGACGTGTTCACGCTGCTCCGCGACTTCGAAGGCCGCGTCGCCATGGCGTGCGACGCGGCGAGCACCAGGCTCGACGTCGAGCTCGCGGTCGCCGGGTCGCTGTCGCCGGAGCGCCGCACCGCGGTCCTCGGCTGCATCGAGCACCACCTGGGCGAGGCCCGCCGCGCGGCCGGGCACGCCACCCACCCCGACGAACGCGCCGAGTACGAGGCGACCTGCGAGCGGCTGCGCGAGGTGCGCCAGCTGGTCTGAGATGCAAGAAACGAGACCAGCCAAACGCCACTCGTTGTCCTAGGCACCTTTCATCGCCGAGAGGGAAGATTTATCTCACTCGAGCCGAGCGTGTAAGCCATCGGTTCGTAGGTCATTTCTGCCTATCTTGGGAGATTTGCCTACAACCTGGCCTGTGATTGGCCTCACCACGCCAGCATGCTGCGGCTCCCGAGCTGACTTGCGTGAGACCTCACGAGTCATGTCGTGGATCGGGTGTTATCGTCGCCCACCACGTGCAGAAGGTACAGAGCTCGTGATGGTTCACGGTGAAGTAGCGATCGGCGCAGTGCTCGCGGGCAGGTACCGCGTGGAGCGTGTGCTCGGTCAAGGCGGCATGGGCATCGTCATACAAGCGATGCACCTCCAGCTTCAGCAGCCGGTCGCAATGAAGTTCCTGCTCCCCGAAGTGCTCGGAGACCAGCAGGTCGTCCAACGGTTCCTGCAAGAGGCGCAGGCAGTCGTTCGGCTAAGGAGCGAGCACGTCGCGCGCGTCTTCGACGTCGGCACGCTCGAGACCGGCGCGCCTTACATGGTATTCGAGTACCTGGAAGGCGCCGATCTCTCGAGCTTTCCACGATCCCAGCTGACCGTTGGAGGGATCGTCGATCTCATGCTGCAAGCATGTGAGGCGCTGGCCGAGGCGCACTCGCTCGGCATCGTGCATCGCGATATCAAGCCGGCGAACTTCTTCATCACCAGACGTGCCGATGGTTCGCTGCTGCTCAAGGTACTCGACTTCGGAATCTCGAAGGTATCGACAAAGTCCCAGCTCACCGCGGCCCAGACCGTCCTGGGTACGGCGGCGTACATGTCGCCCGAGCAGATGCGGTCGTCGCGCGACGTGGATCATCGCAGCGACATCTGGTCGCTGGGTATTGTGCTCTACGAGTTGTTTCAGGGAACACCGCCGTTTGATGGCGACTCGTTTTCGTCGACGGTGCTCAGGGTCGCGAACGAACCGCTTCCCAGGCTGACGGTCCGGCTGCCCGCTGGCCTCGACGACATCATCTATCGTTGCCTGGAGAAGGATCCTGCGCGGCGATTCCAAAACACCGCCGAGCTCGCGGACACGCTGGCAAAGTACGCACAATCGGAGGCCCAGGCGGTGGTTTCCGTGCAGCGTACGAGAGGCATCGTGGGGATGGACTCGCCGCGAGCAGCGTTCGCGCCAGGGCAGGGGCAGCGTTCGCTGCCGTCGACCATCTCCGGGGCGGCCGGAGCGAGGACCACGCCACGACCTGGAAGCCGGTCCTGGCGATTCGCCGGCTTCGTCGGAGCTTTGCTGATCGGCGGTGCCATCGTCCTGGTCCTTGCGCGCGGTGGCGGCGACGCTAGCTCACGAGCCACTCCGGCGGCGGTAACGGGTGAACCTCACGCTGCGCCCACGCATGTGGAAGCCACCGCAAGCGATGCGACGCCACCGATACCAGCGCGTCCCGCAGCCACCGTGAGCAACGCCGGGGCCGCCGGGACAGTGCCTTTGGATGCCGGCGTTGGCGATCGAATCGATGCCACCTCGGCTTCTGGATCGAACAGCGCCGCGGTGCCTCCGCCACTGCATCAACAGAACACGAGCGGTGACGGACCGCATCCAGCTACGACGAGAGAACCCCATGCGAACCCATCCCAACCTGCAGCGCCGACCAAGACCGAGCGGCGAAAGCTTGCTCCGCCGAAATTTGATCGGGGCGACTAGCGTCCTGCTCTCCATCCTTGCCACCGGCAGCCCGGCGCATGCGCAAAGTGCACGCGCGGAGACGCTGTTCGATGACGGCGACCGACTAATGGCTGAAGGCAAGCTGCCAGAGGCGTGTGACGCGTTCGAGGCCTCGAATCGCATCGATCCGCGTGCCGGTACGCTGATCCGCCTCGGTGAGTGCCGAGAGCAGAACCACCAGCTGGCCTCGGCGTGGTCCGCATACAAGCAAGCGCTCGACCGCGTGAAGGATCCGCGCAAGCGCGAGTTCGCAGCGGCCAGGATCGCGGCGCTCGAGTCGCAGCTGTCGCACCTGACGGTTTCGGTTGCCGGAGACAGCCAGATCGAGGGCTTGACGCTCACGCGTGACGGCACATCGCTCGAGGCGGCGCTGTGGAACCAGCCGCAGCCGGTCGATGGCGGCGACTACCTCATCGCCGCTCGCGCACCGGATCATGAGGGGTGGCAGACCACCGTGCATGTCGATACGACCGGCGCCAAGGTCACCGTCGAGGTGCCGCAGCTCAAGTCGCTGAGCAAGGAGCCTCTCCCGATGCCCGTAACGCCGAGCCCCGAAGCCAAGCCGGCCACCCCTCCGCCAGCCAGGCCATGGGGCATGCTGACGACCAAGCGCAAGATCGCGATCGGCGTCGTGGGCACGAGCGTCATCAGCCTGGCTTCGGGTGTGGCGCTCGGAATCAGCGCACACCACAAGCAGGACGATGCCTTCCGGATGTGCCCTGATCCCGCGACGCCGTGCATGCAAGGCAATCAGGCCAATGCGCTCATCCAGTCGAGTCACAGCCGAGCGCTTGGGGCGAACGTGGCGTTCACGCTCGCCGCCGGGGCAGCGATCACCGCCGGGGTACTGTGGTTCATCGGCGCGCCGAACGCGGCGACAGAGGACACCACGCGCGTCAGCGTGGCCCCGGGTATGGTGCCCGGCGGGCCGAGCGTCACCGTCATGGGGAGGTTTTGATGCGCAAGTTATCGTACATGGTCGCGCTCGCCGCGCTGACCGCATGCAAGACCGCGGACGTCACGTTCATCCAGGCGGGCGCGGACGCTGGTGCTGATGCCGGTGAAGCCCCACGCTGCACACAACTCGGCTTTTCTTCAGCGCCCTGGCCGGCGACCGGAACGGCGCCGAGCTCGGTCGCCGTAGCGGATGTGAGCGGCGATGGCCAACTGGACCTGGTAGTGGCCAACAACGGCGCCAGCACAGTGAGCGTACTGCTCGGCAATGGCGACGGTACATTTCAGGCCAAGGTCGACTACCCAACTGGTCCGTCGCCAGTGTCGATCACGGTAGCGGATGTGAACGGAGATGGCAAACCGGATCTCGTAGTGGCAGACAACGCCATCAATTTTGTGAGCGTGCTGCTTGCAAATGGCGACGGCACGTTTCGAGCGAAGACCGACTTCAAGTCAGGCCAAAGGCCAGTATCGGTCAAGGTCGCCGACGTAAGCGGAGACGGTAAGCCCGATCTTCTGGTGTCTTCCGATCTCGAGGTTGACGTGCTGGTCGGCGACGGCAATGGCGGGTTTCAAGCTGGCACCTATGTCAGCCTCAACATCAAGGCGAATAATGGGGCGGACCCGATCGCGGTGGCAGATGTGAGTGGCGACGGCAAGCCAGACCTCGTAGCTGTCAGCCAGGGCGCAGTGAGCGTGCTGCTCGGCAAGGGCAATGGCACGTTTCAATCACAGATGAGTTATCCAACCGGTTCACTACCGGCGTCGGTCATGGTGACGGACGTGAGTGGAGATGGCAAGCCAGACCTCGTGGTGACTAATAACGGCTCCAACACGGTGAGCGTTCTCCTTGGCAACGGGAATGGCACGTTTCAGGCCAAGGTCGACTTCCCGACGGGTAAAGCACCGGTATCAGTCACCGTGGCAGACGTGAATGGAGATGGCAAGCCGGACCTAGCCGTCGCCAACCAAACCGACAACTCGGTAAGCATGCTACTGGGCAATGGCGATGGTTCGTTCCAGGCCAAGGTCGATGTTTCAGTCAATGGCGCGCCGGAGTCGCTGGCGGTTGGGGACCTGAACGGCGATGGTAAGTTCGACGTCATGGTTGCCAACGGCACTCTCAATGCGGTGAGTGTTCTGCTGGGCAACGGTAACGGCACGTTTCGATCCAGGACCGACTACCCGACTGGGCTACAGCCGGGCTTGGTCGCGATCGGAGACGTGACCGGTGATGGCAAGCCCGACCTCGCGGTCGTCAACACCGGCGCAGGGGTCAACACAGTGAGCATGTTGCTTGGTGACGGCAACGGGCAGTTTCAGCCCAAGGTCGACTATCCGACCGGCGTGTCGCCATCGGCCGTCGCACTCGCGGATGTCAGCGGAGACGGCAAAGCGGACCTCGTGATAACCAACCGTGGCGCGAACACGGTGAGCGTACTGCTCGGCAGCGGTAATGGTCTATTTCAGGCCAAGGTCGACTATCCGACCGGCGGATCACCGGTCGCAGTCATGGTAGCAGACGTGAGCGGGGACCAAAGGCCCGACCTCGTGACGAGCAACACCGGTGCGAACACGGTGAGCGTGTTGCTCGGCAACGGCAATGGCACGTTTCAGGCCAAGGTCGACTACCCGATCGGCCCGGTGGCCGGATCGGCCGCGATCTCGGACGTCAATGGCGACGGCAAGCCTGACATCGTGGCGGTCAACGGAGACGATGGGCTCGGCTCGGTGGGCGTCAACACGGTGAGCGTGTTGCTCGGCAACGGCAATGGCACGTTTCAAGCCCGGGTCAACTATCCGTGCGGCGGTACGCCAGCATCGGTCGCGGTGGCGGATGTGAGCGGGGACGGCAAGCCCGATCTCGTGGTGGCCAACAGGGGCGCGAACACGGTGAGCGTGCTGCTGGGCAATGGCGATGGCACATTTCAAGCCAAGGTCGTCTATCTGACCCGTACGTCGCCGACCTCCGTTGCGATCAGGGACGTGAACGGGGATAGCAAGCCCGATCTCGTGGTGGCCAGCAATGGCTCGAGCGTGGTGAGCGTGCTACCGGGCAACGGGGATGGCACGTTCCAAGACAAGCTCGACTATCCGACGAGTACGGGACCAACATCGGTCGCGGTCGGGGATGTGAACGGGGACGGCAAGCTCGATCTCGTGGTGACCAATATCATCACCAACACCGTCAGCGTCCTTCTGGCGACCTGCCTCCCGTAAGCTGGTCGGCGGAGCCTGAGCACACGCGTTGCGAGCAGTGCGCCGGATGGTCTGAGCGCATCTCTGCTTCGGCAGGTGTGATCGCGTAAAGTCCGGGCCATGAAGTCGATCACGCTGCCGGGGCCCGCCGCCGCGTTCGTCACCTCCGGTGGCCGCGACGTCGACACCGCCCGGATCACGGTCGAGGCCGCCGCCGGCGAGCACGTCCAGCTGGTCGACGACCGCGGCGACGAGCTCGGGCTCGCGGTCGCCGATCCGGACAACGCGCGGCTGCGCATGCTCGCGAGCCCCGCCGACGGCTTCCCGAAGATCGACGGCGCGCTGCTCGGCTGGCGCGTCGAGCGGGCGCTGCGCCTGCGCAAGATGCTCGGCCTGCCGGGCCCCGATCACGCCTACCGGATCGTCCACGGCGCGGGCGACGGCCTGCCCGGCTTCGCGGCCGACGTGCTGGGGCCCACCGCGGTCGTCTACGCCTACGGCCCGGGGCTGCGCGCGCTCGGCAAGCAGCTCGCCGAGGCGATCGTCGGGTTCGCCCAGCTACGCGGCGCGGTCGTCAAGCTCCGCGCGCGCGGCGGCGCCGACCAGGTCGAGCAAGACGTCGTCGGCGCCGGCCCCGGCGACCAGCTGATCGTCACCGAGCACGGCGTGCCGTTCGAGGTCCACCCGCTCGGCGGGCTCAACCACGGCCTGTTCACCGACATGCGCGAGCACCGCCGCGGCCTCCCGCGGTTCGTCGCCGGCGCGCGCGTGCTGAACCTGTTCTCGTACACCGGCGCGCTCAGCGTCGCGTGCGCGCGGGCGGGCGCGGCGACCGTGACCTCGGTCGACACCTCGGCGGGCGTGCAGGCGTGGGCCGCCGGCAACTTCGCGCGCAGCGGCCTGTCCGACCCAAAGCGCTGGCTGTTCGAGACCGGCGACGCCGTCCGGTTCCTCGCCCGCGCCGCGCGCGACAAGGAGCGCTACGACGTCGTGCTGATCGATCCCCCGACGTTCTCGACGGCGCGCGGCACGCCGTGGACGCTCGATCGCGACTACCCCGACCTCATCGCGAAGGCCGCCGCGGTGATCCCGCCCGACGGCCTCCTGTGGCTGGCGGCGAACACCCACGAGCTCGGCTCGCTCGCCAAGCTCGCGCACAAGGGCCTGCGCACGGCCGGCCGGACCGGCGCCGTCCTCGAGCAGGGCGGCCTCCCGCCCGAGTACCCGACCCTCGCGGCCCAGCCCCACGATCGCTACCTCCAGATCTGCCTGCTCCGGCTGTCGTAGCCAGCCGGAGCCAGCCGTCAGCCAGCCGGAGCCAGCCGGAGCCAGCCGCCGGCCACACCCGAGCGGTTCACCCCGCGCTCCCCACCGTGGTCGCCGGCGCCGTCCTGGTGAATACTTGGACTGCATGTGTGGCCGCTACACGCTGACCCACCACGACGACATCGTGGAAGACCTCGAGGCCGCGCTCGACCCGGCGGCAGCGCAGGACCCGTGGTGGAAGCCGCGGTGGAACGTCGCGCCAACCCAGCCGGCGCCGGTCGTCACGCAAGCCGGCGGCGCGCGGAAGATCGAGCTGATGCGGTGGGGGCTCGTCCCGCACTGGGCCGGCCCCGACGGCAAGCCGGCGCCGCTCATGATCAACGCGCGGCTCGAGTCGGTGAACAGCAAGCAGGTGTTTCGCGACGCGCTCGCGCGCAAGCGCTGCCTCGTGCCCGCCGACGGGTTCTTCGAGTGGGTCCGGGCGGCCGAGCCGGCGAAGAAGGCCGGCAAGAAGCCGCCCCCGCGGCCGTTCTACTTCCATCCCCGCGCGCACCACCTGTGCGCCTTCGCCGGGCTGTGGGCGCGGTCGCGCACCGCGAGCGGCGAGGAGCTCCACAGCTTCACGATCATCACCGCCGCAGCCAGCGACCTCGTGCGGCCGATCCACGATCGCATGCCGATCGTGCTTCCCCGAAGCGCCTACGCTGCCTGGCTCGATCCGGCGCTCGACAGCGACGGCGCCCGCGCGCTGCTCGGCACCCCGGCCGGCCCCGCCGACTGGATCCGCGAGCCGGTGTCGACGAGGGTCAACAAGGTGGACCACGACGATCCGGACTGCATCGCCCCCGACGCCCCGGACGCTTCCGGTGGCCCCCCGGCGCAGGGCCGCCTGTTCGACTAGCCATGAACGCGAGCGATTTCTCGACGATACGGCCGCGGCCGTTGCCTTGTGAGTGGTGAATGTTGGGTTGACCCAACATGGATCATGATGGATGCTACCCGTATGCCAGCGAAACCAGTCCAGGTCTCGATCGATCGTGAGCTCCTCTCGAAGATCGACCGCGATCCCCAGACCAAGGCGGAGGGACGCTCGGCGTTCATCCGCGACGCGGTCACGCTGTACCTCGCAACGAAGCACCGGCGCGATGTGGATCGGCAGATCGCGGCAGCCTATCGCGGCAAGTCCGACGAGCTCCTCGCCGACACGGAGATATGGCTCAAGGAGCAGGCATGGCCCGAGAAGTGAGTCGCGGGGAGATCTGGATGTATACCTTCGACGCGTCCGACAAGCGCCGTCCGGTCATCGTGATCAGTCGTCAGACCCTGCTCGATGTGCTCCACACTGCCACGATCGTTCCGATCACGACGACGCGTCATGGTTCTCCGACCGAGGTCGAGCTTGGAGTCGAGGACGGCCTGAAGACCGTGTCTTGTGCGGATCTGGCAAACATCCAGACGGTCAACCAGCGCGATCTCACGCGTTACGTTGGAACCGCGCGCCCTGAAAAGCTCATCGAACTGTGTCGCGCGCTGGCCATCGCCAGCGGCTGTGACTAGCTGCGCCGAGCCGCGCTGATCGAGATACCCGTCCATGCAGATGTGACGGCTCTCGCGAGCAGCATCCGGACGCGCGATGACCGCGGCACCGGCAGGTACCACGGTCATCACGGTTGCGATGTTCGCGCGCGGCGCGCGGCCGCGTCAGTTCCACCAACCGAACTGCTGCCCGATGTTGTTGATGCCCGAGGTGACCGCCCCCCCGAGGCCACCCGCCGCGGCCCCGATGCCGGCGCCGGGGAGCGCACCGACGCCGCCCGCCGCCGCGCCGGTGATCCCGCCCGCCACGGCGCCCCCTGCCGCGCCGGCCACCGCGCCGCCGCCCGTGGCGCGGCCGAACTGGCCCCAGTCGAAGCCGCCGGTGACGTCAGTGAGCTGGTCGATGTTGATGCTCTCGAACATGGTCGCGGTGTTCATGGTCTTTGACTTTCTTTCTGATGCTGTTGGTTTGCGTTTCTCGAGACAGACCTAGAGCACTCGGCGTGCCAGCGCGCGCGACTCGCAGCTTTGCGTAGTTATCGAGTGCGCCGCCCGATCGGGCGATACCTCGACGAGACAAACCGTCGCCCGCGGAACACGACGCGCGCATTCGCTCGCAGATCTCGCACCCATCGCCACGACCGCACCGGGTCACTGCGGTGATTCATCACGTACATGGCTCTCACACGTGGTGCCGTACACCCTGTGTCCTCACGTTGGATACCCGTACCAGCACGTGCACCACCGGATCGCTCGACAACGCAACGCGGGCGTTACGCTTCGTCTCGTCGGGTAGCCAGCGAGCCCCGCGTGATCGCCGCCAAGCCCGCGTTCGCGCATCACCGCGGCCCTGGCACGCAGGCTGCTTATGTCCGCAATCACAAACCAACAAGTCACAAGGAAGAAATACACATGTCGAACAACGTGGATTTTGCGGCACTCGATCTCGATCAACTCTCGTCGGTCACCGGCGGCTTCGACTGGAAGTCGTTCGGCGGCTCGGTGGCCTCGTGGGGCGTGGGCGGCGCGGTCGCCGGGGGCGTGGGCGGCGCGGTGACCGGGCCGGGCGCCGTGATCGGCGCGGCCGCGGGCGGCGCCGGTGGGGCGATCGCCGGGGGCGTCTACAACGCCGGCCAGCAGTTCGGCCTCTGGCGCTGAGCGAGCTCGACGCCTGCACGGCACCGCGGCCTCGTGCACACGAGCGCCGCGGCCTCGCGCGGCAGGTGAGGCGGAGCCCGCCGCGAATGCCGCGAACGCCGCGAACGCCGCGACGCCGCGAACGCCGCGACGCCGCGACGCCGCGACGCCGCGACGCCGCGAACGCCGCGAACGCCGCGAATGCCGCGAACAATCGGTAACGCGCTCGGATGCAAGTCCATTCCTGCACACGAGTCCTGGATCGCCGGCACTGCGCGCGCGATCGAAGCCGGTAGATCGGTAGGTAGATCGGCCGATGGTAGACATGAGGTCTTTGCAGCTCTCGATGGGTTTCATATTCTGGAATATGGCTGCCGCCGGTGCTGAAAAGCGTGATCGTCGGCCGGGCTGCGTGCGTGCGTGCATTCGTGCGTGCCTGCCTGCGTGCCTGCGTGCCTGCCTGCCTGTCTGTCTGTCTGCCTGCGTACGTGCGTGCGTGCATTCGTGCGTGCCCACGAGGGAGTGATCTTGCGTTCCACCTCGGGTGAGCGCACTGTCGAGTGCGCGAAAGATCTGCACGCCGAGGCGTGACCGCACGAGACGAGCAGGCACAGCATCGCGGTGAGCGCTGGTGACGGCGCGCGTCGAGCATGGAGCGGCGGCACGATCGGTTATGGAGTGATCAGGTAGGTTGGCTGTACGGTGACCTCACAAGGGAGAGCAATCTGGTCCGTGAGGACGACAACGCGCAGCGCAGCGACGCGGGCTGGGTCCGGCGCGAGATAAATTGCACGGCCGGGTGGTCGATCGTCGGCGGGTCGTGGAGATGGCGCCACCTTACATTCTCGATACGGCGGTCAACGGACGAGCGACGGGCCCAGACCCGCGGCGCCAGCAAGCGTGTACGCGTTCTCCGCGAGCTCCGCGATCGATCCGACCCTCTGTGGTGGAGTCTGAGCGCTGCGTGGAAGCGGCCAGAACGAGCGGTGCAGGAAGCGGCCAGAACGAGCGGTGCAGGAAGCGGCCAGAACGAGCGGTGCAGGAAGCGGCCAGAACGAGCGGTGCAGGAAGCGGCCAGAACGAGCGGTGCAGGAAGCGGCCAGGACGAGGTGCAGAACATCGCTAGGATGGGCGGTGCAGGAGACGCGTCAAGACCCCCCACATGGTTCCACCGGTGAGCCCGCCCGCAAAGCCGACCACCACGCTGGTCGGGATCGGCATCTGCCGGGAGAGCGCGGCCCATATCGGTAGCGAGATCACGCCGAAGATGACGCCCAGGAGGGCATTCTTGGTCACAGGTCCAATCATGGCCTCACGCAGTGCACCCGGCGTGCCTACAATCGCCTAGTCATTTCAGGCAGATCTGCGTTCAACGGAGCTAATCGTGCATCCATGAAGCGACGACATGCCTCCTCAAGGCGACGTCCGCCGGAGCCGGCCGAAGAACTCGCGGGCGACGGCGGTCTCGGGCTCATCGACCACTTTTGACGGCGGGCCGTCCTCGGCAATGGTCCCGCGGTCGATCACCCAGACGCGCGAGGCGAGGTCGTGCGCGAACTGCATCTCGTGGGTGACCACCAGCATCGTCATGCCGCCGTGCGCGAGGTCGCGGATCACCTCCATGACCTCGTCGCGCATCTCGGGATCGAGCGCGCTGGTCGGCTCGTCGAACAGCATCACGTCGGGCTCTTGCGCCAGCGCGCGGGCGATCGCGACCCGCTGCTGCTGGCCGCCCGACAGCTCGTGCGGATACGCCCCGGCGCGATCCGCGAGGCCGACCCGCCCGAGCAGCGCGCGGGCCTGGTCCGCCGCGTCCGCCGGCGGCACCCGCTTCACCACGCGTGGCCCGAGCGTAATGTTGCCCTCCGCCGTGAGGTGCGGGAACAGGTTGAACTGCTGGAACACCATGCCGACGCGGGTCCGCAGCCGGCGCAGCGCCGGATCGCCGTTCGCCATGCCCGGGCGCAGCGCGACCCCGGCGATCTCGACCTCGCCGGCGTCGAACCCCTCGAGGTAGTTGAGGCAGCGGAGCAGCGTCGACTTGCCGCCGCCCGACGGCCCGACGATCGCGATCGCCTCGCCCCTGGCGACCTCGGCGGTGACCCCGACCAGCACCTCGCGCGCGCCGTGGCGCTTACAGAGCGAGCGGACGCTGATCACGCTGAAGCCTCCTCTCGAGCCTGCGCGCGAGCTCCGATAGCGGGAAGCTCAGCGCGAGGTAGAACGCCGCGCACAGGAGGCCCGGGACGAACCAGCCGCGCATGTCGACCGCCGCGATCGTCATGCGCTTGGTCAGCTCGATCACCGTGATCACGCTGACCAGCGACGAGTCCTTGAGCAGCGACACGAAGTCGTTGGTCATCGGCGGCAGCGCGAGGCGCAGCGCCTGCGGCAGGAGCACGTGCCACAGGGTCTGCGCCGGCCCGAGGCCCAGCGCGCGCGACGCCTCGCTCTGGCCGCGCGGGATCGCGAGCAGCGCGCCGCGGTAGACCTCGGCCTCGTAGGCGCCGTAGTTGAGCCCGAGGCCCAGGACGGCGGCCTCGACCGGCCCGAGGTTCACGACCGACGCGACCCCGTAATAGAGCACGAACAGCTGCAGCAGCACCGGCGTGCCGCGAAACAGCTCGATGTAGAGCCGCGCCGCGCCGCGCACCGGCCCCGAGCCGTAGACCCGGCCGACGGCGAGCCCGACGCCGATCGGCACCGCGAGCAGGAACGCCAGCACCGACAGCTTGAGCGTCACCCACGTCGCGGCGAGGAACTGGAGCAGCATCTCACCGTCGAGCGCGCGCGACCGGTTCGCCTGGCCCTCCGGCGGCCGGGCCTCGACCTGGCGCGCATCCCACAGCTTGGCCCGGCGCAAGATCTGCTCGAGCTCGCCGTCCGCCCGCATCGCCGCGAGCGCGGCGTCGATCGCCTGCTTGAGCTCCGGATCGGCCTTGCGGATGCCGATCACGTACGTGCCGCGCGCGACGTCGTACGGCAGGCACTTGAGCGTCGGGTGCGACGGCGTGCAGCCGTAGCGATCCGCGATGATGTTGTCGAGCAGCACGGCGTCGGTGCGGCCGAGCTCGAGGTCCCGGTACGGCTCCTCGTTGCCCTCGTAGACCTTGGCGGCGTCGCCGTACAGCATGCGCAGGATGTCATGCGCGTAGGTCTGGTTGAGCGTGCCGACCCGCTGGCCCGCGAGGTCGAACACCGAGCGCACGGCGCTGTCGGTGCGCACCGTCAGCGTCTCGGCATAGATGAAGTACGGCTCGGACAGGAGGATCCGCTCGCGGCGCTCCGCGGTCGCCTCGAGGCCGTTCGCGATCACGTCGAAGTCGCCGCGCTCGAGCGACGGCACGAGGTTACTCCACGCGTACTGGACCATGCGCGACCGCACGCCGAGCCGGCGCGCGATCGCCGCCATGACATCGACCTCGAAGCCGATGATGTGGTCGGGCTGGCCGGGATCCTCGTAGACATACGGCTCGCCACCCTGGACGTCCCCACCCCACGTGATCTCGCCGCGCTGGCGGATCTGGGCCAGGGTGCCGCCGTGCTCCGCGCCGCGATCACCGCAACCGGCGAGCACGGCGAGCACCAGCGCCCCTACCCGCGCGATCTGACGAATCACCTGGGCAGTATGCCGCCGAAGCCGGCCGCACCGCAAAGTACCGCGCTCCCGCGACTCTCATTTGAGAGAGCCCGGCACACGGCGAGCGTGTTACTTCTTGACCATGGGAGAACAGGGGCACGAGGACAGCACACGACATGGGCAGGCGCAGGACGGCGAGGCCGAGGCCGCCTTCGAGGCCGCCGCGCAGCTGATCGTCGCGATCGAGCCCGCACGCGGCAAGGTCGAAGCGGCGCAGATCCTCGCGATCCGCACGGCGATCGAGCGGGCGAGCACGAAGCACGCCGAGCACCTCGCCCGGGCCGCGCTGACCGGCGAGGCGCGGACGCGCCTCGAGGATCGGATGGCAGCGCTCCACGCGCGCGCCGCCGCGGTCGCGATCGCCGCGGGCGACGAGGCCAACGCCGAACGCTGGCTGGCGGCGGCCGAGCCGCTCGCGCAGGACGACGATCAGCGCGCCGAGATCGCCGCGGCCCGGCGCTCGCACGAACGCTATCGCGGGCTGATCCACGGCCGGTTCCTGATCGCCCACGATCGCGAGTCGGAGGCCCGCAAGATCTGGAAGCCGCTGGTCAAGGGTGAGCCGGATGCGATCTCACGCGCCGCCGCGCACGAGCTCAAGGCACCCCGCCCGCTCGGCCCGCGCGACAGCGCACCATCCCTGGGCCGCTACAACGGCATCGGCGTCGGGTTCTACGGTCGCCGCGACGAGTGGCCGGACCGCAGCTACGCGACCACGCATTGCTTCTCGGTGTTCTGGATCCCGGTGCTCCCGCTCAGCGCGTGGCGCGTGCGCGACGCGCGGGGCGGCTATCAGGTCCTTGCGCGCGAACAGCTGTCGAGCTTTGCGCGCAACGTGCGCTGGGCCATGCCGGCGCTGATCGTCCTCCTGATCGCCGGCTACGCCACCACGTCGTACCTGAACGATCCGGAGCGGCTCGCGCGGCAGCGCTGGGACCACGCCGTCGACGTCGCGCAGCACGGAGATGCCGAGACGGCGCTCCACCAGCTCGACAACGAGCTCGAGCACGATCTGTCGTATGTCGACGCGGCGCGTGCCGAGCGCGCGGGCGCCGAGATCGTCCGCCTGACGGCGAGCTACGTCGCCAGGCCGTTCACCGCGGACAAGCGCGATCAGGCGCTCCGCGTCGTACGCCGCTACCAGGCCCTGCCATCCCGCGCGCAGAGCGGCGCCGCCCAGATCGAGCTCCTCGGTCTGCTCGACGGCTGGACCCACCAGCTCGGTGACAACCTCGACACGGCCGAGGCGCGGCTCGCCCTGCTCGGCGCCGCCGCCGAGATCGCCCATGCCGACCGCAAGCAGCAGCTCGTGGCGCAGATCATCACCACGCGGCTCGCGATCGCATCGACCAAGCAGGCCGACTGGCCGCTCGACGCGCTCGCGATCCTGGTCGATCCGACCGCCGGTGTCCCGCCCCGCGCGGCGCTCGACCAGGCCGACAAGATCGTCGAGCGGCTGTTCGACTCACCCTCGCTCCTCCTCGATGCCGGCGCTGATCTCGACGCCTGGATCGCCGCCACCACGTCCGGCGACGTGCGCGCCAAGGCGACCAACCTGCGCCAGATCGCGATGAGCGGTCGCGACGCCGCCGAGGCCGAGGGCGTCACCCCCAAGCAGCTGGCCGAGATGGCCGCCCGGCGACCGTGGGATCAGTACGCGGCGCTCCAGCTCGCGCGCAACGAAGCCGGCGCCGGCGGGCTCGACGCCGCGGCGGCCCGACTCGCCCGGCTCGGCACGCCCGGCATGACGATCCGCGACGGCCGGTTCCTGCTGGCACAGATCACCGCGGCGCAGGGCAAGCTCGAGGCCGCCGACGCCATGTTCGGGTCGCTCCTGGGAGGGCGCGTCCAGCGGTTCGCGGCGGCGAGCGCCGCGCTGCGCGACACCGCCAAGCGGGTGCAGGCGCGCGTCGAGGCCGCGCTCCGTGCGGGCAACGTGCCGCTCGATCTCCAGCGCCGGTACGACGCCGCCGGCGAGAGCGAACGCGGCGAGCTGATCTCGCACTGGTTCGACGAGCAGATGAAGAACGACGCGACGCTCACCGCCGCGCGCGCGAGCTACGTCGCGCTCACCGACGTCGTCCCGCAGGCGCTCGCGGCCGGCTCGGTCAAGCTGCGCCGCGCGCAGCCGATGGCGGGCGCCGCACGCAGCGCGATGCTCGAGGACGCCGAGCGTACCTTCCTGGCGATCCGCAGCGAGGCCGAAGGCCAGCCGGAGTTCCGGTTGGGGCTCGGCGAGATCTACGCGCGCCTCGGCAAGACCACGGAGTCGGATGCGGAGTTTGCCGCGGTGCTCGCCAGGAAGGATCCGAAGCTCAGCTTGAACGTCGCGAGCGTGTATCGCAACATCGGCAGCATCGCGCGCGCGAAGCAGATCGCCGGCCAGGTGTTCGATTCCGCCGCCTCGCCGATCAAGGAAGCCGCCGCGAGCCTGCTCGGTGTCCTGAGCGAGGATTCCGATGAAGAATCCGAACGCTGGTTCCACAAGGCCGATCAGAAGGATCCGTTCGTGCGGACAATGCTGCTCGAGCTCGAGGGCAAGCGACTGCAGCGCGAGGGTAAGACCGCCGAGTGTGCGGCGAAGTTCGCGGAGGCGGCCAGGGCTCACCTCGCGACCGCCAGCACCAACCATAGCGCCGGCTACAACAATGCCGCGGTCGCAGACGCGCTGGGCTTCGCCTGCAGCGGGGATCCGCAGGCGCTGCGTGACGCGGCGGTCGCGCTCGAGACCGCCTATCGCAACGCGCCCGACGACCCGATCGTCGCCGCCAACCTGGCCGCGCGGCTCGAGAACAACGGTGAGCTCCGCGTCCTCGCGCGCCACGTCGACGTTCGCGCGCTGCGGCTCGATCAGTCCGACATCTCGAACGTGGTCGCGGCGTTGCTCGAGGGCTCCGAACGCGCGGGGCTGCTCGCCGAGCTCACCGCCGAGCCGAACACCCGCCGCGCCAGCGAGGTCCTCGCGCAGTTCGAGATCCTCGCACCGAACAACCCGGCGGCCTATACACGCCGGTTCGCCGAAGCCGCGCGCAAGCGCGACGTCGATGCCGCCGGCGCCGTCGTCGAGCACGCGCGTCACGCCAAGGCGATCGACGCCAGCGAGACCACCGCGGCGCGCGAGCGTTGGCTCGCCGGAGCCGACGACGCCAGGATGTTCAGCTCGCTCGCCAATACCCAGGCACGCCTCGACGCCGCGCTCGCGCGGCCGGGCCTGGATCCGAAGACGCGCGCCACCGGGTTGTACATCCTGGCGCACGCGCTCGCGCAGCTCGGCCTGTACAAGGGGGACGCGGCCACGCTCGGTCATGCTCAGGAAGCGGCCGCCAAGGCGATGCAGCTGTGGCCGGCGCTCGATACCAACGGGCTGATCGTCACCGTGCTGATCGACGAGGCCGGGCTCGAGGGCGACGCCAAGACCTGGATCGCCGCTCGCCGCCAGCGAGGCGCATATTCCGCGCTCGACAAGCTCGTCGCCGAAACCGCTCCCCTGGCCGCGAAGATCCGCGCCGCCAAGCCGTGGAGCGAGGTGGCCTCGTTTGCCACGGCCGATACCAGCCGCCCCGATCTAGGGGATCTCCGGCTCGCGCGCCTGCTCGGCGATGCCGCGCTCGAAGCCCGCGCCAGGGCCGCGCTCGAAGACAAGTGGGTGCGGCTCGGGCTGGAGCTCACCCTCATCATCGATCCAACGAACGCGATCGCGAAGGAAGACCTCGCCTACCTCGACAAGCGCTGACTGGTTGTTTTACCAACCGATCCCGCGAAGACGGCAACGCGCAGCGCAGCGGCGCGGGCTGGGTCACCTCACGAGATAGATTGCACGGCCGGGTGCTAGCACGCCGGTGGGTCGTGGAGATGGCACCGAGCGTGGGTCGCAATCCGGTGGTCGACGGACGAGTGAGGGACCCAGACCCGCGTCGCCAGCGCGCGTGTTCGCGTTCTTCGCCAAGCTTCGAATCGGTCAGAACGTCTGCGGTGAGGTGCTGATGGAGTATCCCGGTGGCGGCGGCACCGTGGGGAGCGGCCTCGACACGCCTTCCGCGGCGGTCACCGGCAGCCCCCGGCGGTGCCATTCGTCGATGCCTTCGTCGAGCACGACGGCGTGCTCGTAGCCGCGCTTGCGCAGCTCGTCGACCACGATGCCCGACAGGTGATGCGGGCACGCGCAATACGCGATGACCCAGGTGCCGTCCTTGGGGAGCTCGTCGAGCCGCTTCATGTCGTGGTACGGGATCGACACCGCGCCCGCGATGTGGACCCGCCGCCACTCCGACGGCGGCCTCGCATCGATGATCACCATCCGCTGGTTATCGGCGAACGCCCGGGCGACCTGATCGACCGAGACGAACCGCGGATCCGGCTTGCAAGCGGGTGGGGCCGATGGCTTGGCCCCCTGGCTCCCTGGCGGCCCGTTTGCCCCCGGCGGCACCGGCGGCGCCGGGGGGCAGGGGTCGGCGCGCAGCGAGAAGCTGGGCGCCTGGCCGGACGGGTTCAGCACGAGCGGCTCCTGGCCGGTGGGCTCCGGCAGGAGCTTCACCTGGGGTGCCCCACGCTCACCGAGCGACCGGACATAGCCGACGACGGCATCGAGCTCGGCGGCCGTGAGCCTGCCCGCGAACGCCTCCATCTTGGTGCCCGGCCGGCCGTTGGCGACCGCATAGCGCACGAACGCATCGCTCGCCGCGGCCTGAAACTGCGGATTGGCCAGCGAGACGGCCTCGCCGCGGTTCTGGGCGTCGCCGTGGCAAACCAAGCATTGCTTCGCGTAGATCGCCGCGCCCGCCAGCGTATCGCCGGCGCTCACGGCGGGCAGCGGCTTTGCGGCCGGGCCGTGCTTGCGCAGGAACGTCACGAGGCGGTCGACGTCGGCCCCGTCGAGCGGACCGCCGCTCGCCTTGCCGTACGCGGCCATCGAGGTGCCCGGACGCCCCAGGGTGATCGACCGCCGCAAGAAATCGTCGCTCGCGCTCTCGAGGAACGTCGGGTTCACCAGCGACGGCGCATGATCCGCCGTGTAGCCCTTGCCGTCGGCGCCGTGGCATGGCGCGCACAGCTTGAGGTACTGCGGCGATTCGGCCGCCGCCGCCCCCGAGCGACAACCTGCGAGCGCCAGGGCGAGAGCCAGGGCCAGGGCCAGAGCGATGGGCACGCGATTCACGCCCGCACTATGCCACCTCGCGGCTCAGCTCAGTGACGGTGATCGCGAACGACCGTGTCCGAGGGCGGCGGAGGCGGCGGCTCGCTGCGATGATCGCGGACCACGGTCCCCCCACCGCCGCCGGCGCGCCACGAGCCCTCGACCCAGACGTGCCGGTTACCACGGCGCTCCCAGCGACCGGCAACCCAGACCTGGCCGGCCCGCTCGCGCTCGTAGCGTCCTTCGTTCCACATCCAGCGCCCGCCGCTGCGATACCAGTGGCCCTGGATGACCACGAAGCCCGGGCGGGTCTCCAGTACCACCTGGGGCGGCGGGGGTTCTTCCTCGACCTCGACCTCGACCACCGGGGGCGGCGCCGAAACATGACCACGCGCCTCGACGACGCATCCGCCGGCCGTACCGAGCAGCGTGGCCGCGAGTAAAAAGCTACCGAGTGCATTCTTCATCTACGATCCTCCTCAGGCCCGATCTCGTGAGCAAACGCGATACCAGGCGGATTGCCAAACATTACGGGATCCTCCGCCGCGACGTGAATACCGGACGCTGTCGTTTTCACACCACATCGAGGCACTATGCCCCCCGTGACATGTGCGACACCGCTGGTTCATCCGTAACATACGTGCTCGACCAAGCGGTAGCACTCGTAGTTTAGTATCGCACCATGCACCGTCCGCCGCTGTGGGGCCTGCTGCTGCTCGCCGCCTGCGAAGCACACATCGCCGGCGCTCCCGGCGCCCAGGGGCAGACCGACGCCGGGCCCGGCGTCGACGCGGGAGCGATCGATGCCCCCCCCGGACTGGGCGCGTGGTCGACTCCCGTCAAGATCCCGCAGGCTTCGTTGACCACGCTTGACGAGGACGACGTCACGCTGTCGTCGAACGCGCTCGAGATGATCTTTGCGGTCGACAACAAGACCAGCGCCGGCAAGGATCTCTACTACTCGTCGCGCACCTCCGCGGCGGCGCCGTGGTCGGCGGCCATCAAGCTCGCCTTCAACATCGCCACCCAGAGCGACGAGACGCCGCGGTTCTCGGCCGACGACAAGACCCTGTACTTCGCGTCCGGCCGCGCCGGCAACGGCACGCTCGACATCTACAGCGTGAGCCACGCGTCGCCCGACGCCATGACCTGGGGCCTGCCCCAGCCGGTCGCCGCCGTCAACACCACGACCCTGCTCGAGAAGTGGTACATGCCGTGCGGCAACCAGTACATCATGGTGCAGGCCACCGCGAGCAACGGCACCGATCTCGTCACCGGGACCGTCGGCAGCGCCACCAAGCCGACGCCGATCACCGAGCTCAACTCGGCGCAGAACGAGACCGGCACGTACCTGTCGCAGGACTGCCTGACGATCTACTTCGCCTCGACGCGGCCGACGTCCACGTCGCCGTCGATGATCTACAGGTCGACCCGACCGTCGGTCACGGCGGCCTGGGCGCCGCCGGCCCCCGTGACGGACTTCACCATGCTCGGCGGCAGCCAGGAAGATCCGTGGCTCTCGCCCGATGGCCACACCTTCGTGTTCGTGAGCGACGTCGCCGGCACCAAGGACGTCTACATCAGCACGCGTTGATCACTTGCCCGGCGCCCGCCCGGCGCCCTGCTCACTCCGGAGGCGGGGTTCCCCTGCCCGGCCCACGCCCCGGCACGGCCCGGCAGGCTCGCCCCGCGGCATGACCGAGCACGACCGGACCATCCACGGTCCCTGTCGGCGTGGCGATCCAGCCGCGCGCCAGGCGGTCCTCGAGCAGCTCGTCCGCCGTCGGTCGGTGGTCCCACACGGAGACCGCGGTGATCCCGCCGAGTCAGGTCGTGTCGAACACGAGGAACGCGGGCCCCGGCCCCCGGACGATCACGTCGTGCGTGAACTCGTCTTGCACGATCACATCGGCGACCTCCCACGGGGGAAGCTGCGCGAACCCGAACCGTAAGACATCTTCGAGCGTCTCGAGCCGCGTCGCGGCCGCCGCCCGCCCGACCATGTCCGGAGCGACCCCGTCACCGACCCTCCGCAGCTCGCGCGTCATCCCTCGTAGCATGGCGCAGATCCGCGGGTGGTGACGTTGCAAGAGGCCCACTTGATGAAGAATCCATCGCGCTCGGCGGCTGCCTGCTCGTCATGTTCCGGGGCCCAGGCCCGTACGGCCTCGATCGCGGGACCGCGATAGGATGGCCGGGTGCGCGACCAGCCCGACGGCGGCCCCGTGACCTCGCCCACGCCGGCGATCAGCCGGCCGTGCGATCCTCGGGCCACCATGTGTGCCCTGCGTGCCCTGGCCGGCGCGGCCGCGCTCGCCGCTGCCTGTGGCCCCCAGCTCCCGTCCTCGAACGGCTGCAAGGTCAAGCTGTTGCCGGGCGACCTCGTGATCACCGAGGTGTTCGCCGACTTCAAGGCCGTCGAGGGCAGCGCCGGGACGGACACGAGCAAGGAGTGGTTCGAGATCTACAACGCCGGGGCCCAGCAGATCGATCTCGCGGGCCTGACGATCACGCACAGCCGGCCCGACGGCTCGCGGGCCAACACGCACACGGTCAGCGAGGGCGTCATCATGCCCGGCCAGTACTTCACGCTGGGTAACGCCGCCCGGGGCTCCCTGCCCCCGTACGTCGATTACGGCTACGGCACCGACCTCGGCGACCTGTACAACACCGCGGGCGGCAAGCTCACCCTGTCGTGCGGCGACAGCGAGGTCGACAGCGCGCTGTACAGCGACATCAAGCAGGGCCACGCGCGCGAGCTCACCGGGTCACAGCCGCCCGACTACACGCTCAACGACGACCAGGCCAACTGGTGCCAGGCCGACAGCAGCGAGTTCGAGGCCGGGAACTTCGGGACGCCCGGCGAAGGCAACGACTGCCGGCCCGTCGTGGCCAGCCAGTGCAGCGAGCGCGGCACGATGCGCGACGCCGTCTCCCCCGGGCCCGGCGATCTGGTGATCACCGAGGTGATGCCGAGCCCCAACAAGGTGGCCGACGCGACCGGCGAGTGGTTCGAGGCCAAGGTGATGACCGACGTCGATCTCAACGGCGTCGGCCTCGACCGCGTGCGCGATACGTCTCCGCCCGACGTCATCACCGGCAGCGACTGCCTCCACGTCACGGCCGGCAGCTACGTCGTGTTCGCGAAGTCGACCGACATGACGATGAACGGCGGGATCCCGGCGGCGTCGATCTCCGGCACGTTCAAGTTCTCGCTGATCACCGGCACCACAGCCGCGCCGGGCGACGTCGCGATCGTGGCGGGCACGACCGTGGTCGACGCCGTGACCTGGACCAGATCGACCACCGGCGCGGCGCTCCAGCTCGATCCGGACCTCACCGATCCGATCGCCAACGACACCGAGAGCAACTTCTGCAACGCGACCGTGCCCTACGGCGCGGGCGACCTCGGCACGCCCGGCGCGGCCAACGCGCAGTGCGCGATGTTGCCGCCGGCCGGCATGTGCGACGAGGGCGGGCGGCTGCGCCCGATCGCCAAGCCCGCGGCCGGCCAGCTCGTGATCAGCGAGGTCCTCGCGAACCCGGCCAACGTCACCGGGGCCACCGACGCCCAGCGCGAGTGGTTCGAGGTCGCCAACACGGGCACGGCCGCGTTCGACCTCAACGAGCTCTCGGTCGGCCGGGTCGGCACCGCCGGGACCCCCGTGCAGTCGGCGCGCTGCATCTCCGTCCCGGGCAAGGGCTTCGCGGTGTTCGCGCGCTCGAACGACCCGGTGGCCAACGGCATGCTGCCGGTGGTCAATGCGACCTTCAGCTTCGGCCTGGTCGACACCAGCGGTGATATCCAGATCTCCGACGGCACGACCGTGCTCGACGCCGTCCGCTGGGCCTCGGTGACCTCCGGCGTGAGCCGGCAGCTCGACCCCGCGCACCTGACCGCGACCGACAACGACCTCGACACCAGCTGGTGCGCCGGCACCACCCCGTACGGCGACCAGACCAACAAGGCCACTCCCGGGGCCGCGAACCTCCCGTGCCCGTGACCCGGATCGCCTGGAGCGCTACGCTCGCCGGGCTCGTCGCGTGTGGCAGCGGCAGCCGCGGCGCCGACTGCGGCCCGAGCGAGGCCACCGTCCTGCGCGTCATCGACGGCGATACGATCGTCGTGTCGGGCGACCTCAAGATCCGCTACCTCCTGGTCAACGCGCCCGAGACCACGAACGGCCACACCGACTGCTACGGCGCCAACGCCGCGCAGTTCAACTCGGACCTCGTGCTCGGCAAGACGGTCCAGCTCGCCTACGACACCCGGTGCCAGGACATGTTCGGCCGCACGCTCGCCTACGTCACCGCCGATGGCCAGGACGCAGGCCGGCTGCTCGTCGAGCGCGGCTACGCCTGCGTGCTCCACATCCCGCCCGACGGCGACGCCCGCGCCGACGAGTTCATGGCGCTCGAGGCCGCCGCGAAGGCGGCCAGGCGCGGCCTGTGGGGCGCCTGCGATCCGATCCCGTGCAACTGACGCGTGAGCATGACCTTGCTCGCTCGGGCCCAAGGGCGATAGGCGAGACGCCGATTGACGCCTATAGTCCGACCATGGCGCTCACCACGATCATCGCGGGTTGCGACCTGTCCGCTCCGAGCGATCATGCGGTCGAGCGCGCGATCGGCATCGCCGCGCGAAACCGCGCGAAGATCGTGCTGGTCCACGCCCAGGCCGCTGATGCGCCGATCGCCGAGGTCGACAACGCGCTGCTCGCGCAGCTCGGCGAGGTCTCCGCCGCGATCCGCGCCGAGGAGGCCCTGCGGCTCGCCGACAAGCTCGCTGAGATCCAGGCGCTCGGCCTGGTCGCCTCGGTGATCAGCCGGATCGGCCCCCCCGACGAGGTGCTCGCCGCCGCGGCGCACGATGAGGCCGCCGATCTGATCGTCGTGGGCACCCACGGCCATACCGGCATCTCGCGGTTCCTGGCCGGCAGCGTCGCGACCACGACCCTCCGGCGGGCGCCGTGCGACGTCCTGGTCGTCCGCGGCGACCCGTCGCGCGCCACGTTTCACAAGCCGCTCGTCGCCACCGACTTCTCGCCCGCCGCCGAGAAGGCGCTCGCGCACACGGCCAACCTGCTGGCCCCCGGCACGCCGATCGAGGTCGTCCATGCCTGGCAGCTCCCCGCCGGCTCGTGGGGGGCAACGCTGCTCGGCCAGGCCCGGTTTCCGTGGTCGACCGTGCGCGACGCCGTGCTCGCCTCCGTGAAGGCCCAGGCCGACAAGCTCGTCGCCGACCACGGCGGCGAGCTCCATGTCGAGCTCATCCAGGGGCCGCCCGCGCAGGTGATCACCGAGGCGGCCGGCCGCAGCGGCTACGACCTGATCGTCGTCGGCGCGCACGGCCACCGCGGGTTTCGCCGGCTGCTGCTCGGCAGCGTGGCCGAAAGTACCGTCCACCACGCGCCGTGCTCCGTGCTCGTGGTGCACGGCGCCCCGGCGTGATGTCCGTCGATCAGCCGCCGCCTTCGAGCGAGAGCGCCGCGAGCTTGTTCTCCTCCTTCGCGGCCTCCTCGGCGCCCGGCAGCGCCTTCTTCTGCTCGGTGATGTTCGGCCAGGTCGTGGCATGCGCCGCGTGCTGCTTCAGCGGCTCGGGCCACGAACCGGTCTCGAGCTCCGTGAACTTCTTGGCACCGCTGACCAGCGCGTTGATGTCCTTGTAGATGCTCCACTTCCCCGGCAGCTCGCTCTCCTCGAAGATCGCGGTCACCGGGCACTCGGGCTCGCACGCCCCGCAGTCGATGCACTCGTCGGGGTTGATCGCGAGCGAGTTCTTGCCTTCATAGAAGCAGTCGACCGGACACACCGCGACGCAGTCGGTGTGCTTGCACTTCACACATGGGTCAGCGACGACATATGCCATGGCGGAATCTAGCCACAACTGAGCCGAACCCGCAAAGGCCATGGACGCCAAGATCGCGCGGGTGCAGAGTGCGCCTGCCATGCAGCGGATCGCCTGCCTGTTTGCCTGCCTTGGCCTCGGCCTCGCCGCCGGCTGTCAACGCGGCACCGGGAGCGCAGCGCCGCCGGTGTCCGCGCCGTACAGGTCGGACATCGAGAACCTGTGCAACGCGGTCGCGCGCTCGGGCGCCGATCAGCTGCCTCCCGGCGAGCACGCGCTGGCGGTGGCGAGCTGGCTCGCGGCGCACCTCCAGACCGAGGAGGCCCACGCGTACGTGGCCCGGATCCAGCCGCTCACCGGTGAGCCCAAGGCCGCCGCGCTCGAGGCCGAGGCCAGGCGCGTCGGGCTGGCGGGCTGCGCGCTCGCGGCCGAATGGCGCCAGGCCCCAGCCCCGCCCCCCTGAGCCGCCATCAGACATGGCCCCGCGTTGTGAGGACTGTCATCACCTGCGGCACCATGTCCCGTCGAGCGGCTGGCTTTCGTGGCCGTTGTGCGTGCGGCTGGCGCTGTGCCAGGATTCCGCCATGCGGTGCGTGGCCGGTGCCGGCTTGCTTGCGCTGGTGGCCTGCAACCAGGTCTTCGGGATCACTCCGACCACGGAGTTCGATGCCGCGGTGCCCGTACCGCGGGTCGTGCTCGACTGGCAGATCGCCACCTTGCTCGCCTCGGGCGCTCCCGATCCGACGATCCGGTTCGCGCCGATCAGCCCAGCCCCCAAGATCCGGATCGCGCCGATCGACGGCGCCTTCGACCAGGACAAGGCGACCTACTCGCCCGACGATGGCTCGATCGCGCTGCCGAGCGCCTACCAGAACACCACCTGGCGCCTCGAGTACACCCTCGCCGACAACGTCCCGCACGAGGTCCAGTGGGCCCCCGACGACCTGCAAGGTCACCTGACCGTGCCGGTGTTCGGGCGGATCCAGCGCGATCCGGTGCCGACCGGCGGCGGCTACCAGATCACGCCGCCCAACCCACCCACCAGCTACATGTTCCCCCGCGTGTTCACGACCGGCTTGTGGACCGAGGGGACCGCGTCACGTAACGGGCCCACCATCGATTACGACTTCTCCAACGCCACGTCGCTGAGCGGCCCCAGGGGTCTCCCCGATCCTTCCCTCGGCGATCACGCGCTGCTCGTGGACTACCTCACCGACGGCAATGGCTGTCGGATCGCCGCCGGATCGGCCGCCCTCGACTCGGCGGCGATCCAGGCCGGCACGCACACCGTGCAGACGCCGCCGTGGAACACGACCACCAACGCGGTGATGAGCGAGCAGGTCGGCTTCACACCCCTCGGCCGCCTCACGGCGGGGCTCGGCAAACTGGAGTTCATGTTCAACGCCTCCCTGTCCGTGCAGCTGTTCGGGGCTGCGGCGAGCAAAGACATGCCCGGCCTCACCGCGACCCCGGAGGAGAGCCTCCAGGTATTGAAGGTGCTGTTGCCGGTCCCCGTGATGCTGACGCTGTTGCAGTGCCCGTACACGACCTCGCTCGGCAACCTGGCGCAGGCCCCGGCGCAGCCCCCGGCACTCGATCCATTTTCCCGCGTTCTGCACGTCCAGCTCGTCGACTCCCGCCCGGCGCTCGGGGTCACGCTCAACTCCGGAATGGAGACGGTGCTCCAGGCGGGCCCGACCGGCTTCACGATGGCGTTCCCCGCGGCGCTCCCCACGCAGTTCATGCTCGCGACCCCCATGAACGGCGTCTTCGACCTCGCGGGGGACACCGAGCAGGTCGCGGTGGGCCCCGCCGCCGGCACCTTCGAGCTCGCGTTCCTCCCGGAGGCTGCCACCGATACGCCGCTGGGCGCCGATTACTATGATGTCGTGCTGCACCGGATCGTGGCCGGGACCCTGACCACCGAGCGGATCTACACGGTCACGGCCCCCAGGGTCCGGATCGACGGCGCGCTCTTCATGCCCGGGGCCGACTACGTGTTCGAGGTCCGGTCCTACAAGGGCCACCCGCAGGCCCCGCACGGCAACTTCGCG